>Ga0172368_10000189_pt1 | contig 84099 bp, 73 predicted proteins | sample Lak11m_FD_114540 | JGI IMG/M metagenome (GOLD analysis project Ga0172368, IMG submission 114540) | Freshwater microbial communities from Kabuno Bay, South-Kivu, Congo - kab_022012_11m | ecosystem: Environmental > Aquatic > Freshwater > Lake | place: Democratic Republic of the Congo: South-Kivu...
GCGCGAACGCTGCCTGGCGCTCGCCGGGCAGGCGCTGGATATCCCGCAGCACCGCATCAGTGCGTAGGTGGATGAAGTGACGGGGGCCACCGAGATTCCGCTGCTGCTCCTCGACAACCCGTGGATCCTGGAGATCCTGCGCTTCCGCCTCGACTGCATCCACCGCTTCCTGGACGAAGTCCGCGCGCGGGTCGAGGCAAAGCGGAAAGGCGTCACCCTTTCCATGGCCTTCGTGCCGCCGGCGAAGATCGGCCACGACGCCTCCAGCCCGCGCGCCTGGTTGGCGGCGCAAAGCTACGCGGCGTATAAAAATTCTGCCGTCGATCTAATCCACAACGTGGTGCACTGGGACGCCGGCATCGTCGAATACAACACCCGCCGCGCGCTGAACGCGGTGGCCGGCGGCACAGTGGACATCTGCACCCATATCCGCGCCTACGGCAGCACCGTCCCCGACGACCTGCCCGGGCTGGCGGCGGCGGTACGGCGTGGCGGCACGGAGAAGGTCGGCTATTTCTGTTATGACCTGATGAACGAGCCGATGCTCGACGCCGTCGGCACGGCTACCCGAAAGAGTGCCGTATGACTTCTCGCGAACGCGTTTACGCCTTACTGCGCCATGAATTGCCCGACCGCATGGGTCTGTTCGACCATTACTGGGGCGAAACGATCCGCGACTACTGGTCGACGCAAGGCTATCCGGCGGAGGCAGATCCCGGCGATTACTTCGGCTACGATCTCGCCTTCGCCTCGTGGGGCCTGGATGCCATGCCATTCCGCGGGGTGGATGAACTGATCGAAGAGTCCGACGAGTGGACTCTGCGGCGGAATGGCGGCGGCGCGGTGATGCGTTACTGGAAGCACAAGTCCGGCACCCCGGAGCACGTCGATTTCGACTGCGTCACCCCGGAGCGTTGGGAGGGTCACTATAAATCGCCGCTGCTGCAACTCGACCCCCAACGTATCGACATCACCGCCGCCCGCGAAGGCCTCGAACGCGCGCGTGCGAAGGAGAAGTTCAGCGTCTACGGCGGCGTCTTCGTCTTCGAGTGGTTGCGCTACATTCTCGGCGACCTGGTGATGATGGAAAGCCTGGCGCTGGAGCCGGAGTGGATCCACGACTTCTGTCGCACCTACACCGACTTCACCATTCGCCACCTGAATTATCTCTTTGACGAAGCTGGCCAGCCGGACGGCGCCTTCATCTATGAAGACCTGGGGTACAACAAGGGGCTGTTCTGCTCGCCGGACATGTATCGTGAATTGATTCTGCCCTATCACCGCGAGCTGTTTACCTACTTCCACGATCGCGGCATGCCGGTGATTCTGCACTCCTGCGGCAACGTCACCGCCGCCGTGCCCGGCTTCATCGAGGCGGGCATCGATTGCCTGCAGCCGATGGAGGCGAAGTCCGGCATGGACGTCGTCTCGCTGGCAAAACAATACGGCGACCGCATCAGCTTCATGGGCAACATCGACGTGCGCGCGCTGGAGAGCGGCAACCGGTCGGAGATCGAAGCGGAAATCGTCGGCAAAATGGACGCCTTGAAGTCGCTGGGCGCCGCCTACTTCTTCCACACCGATCACTCCGTTTCGCCGCGGGTCAGCTTTGATGCGTATCAATTTGCGCTGGAGGTTTACCGTGCACACTGCCGATATCACGACTGAGCTTTGGCTTGCGGATAAAGGGATGACCGATTACGTCATCACCCTCTCCTCGCCAACCGAGCAGGAACGCACGGCCGCCTGCGAGCTCGCCGCCTGTCTGCTCGAGATCACCGGCGCCACCTTCCCGATCGCCGATCAAGCGCAGGCCACCGCCCGCCCGCAGATCGCCGTCGGCTATCAAGCGGCGCGGGGCATCGGCATTTCACTGGCAACCTTCAACGGGCTGGGCGAGGAAGGTATCATCATCCGCTCCAACGGCCCGCACCTGGCGCTGACCGGCGGCGAGGGGGCGAAGCGCGGGACGCTGTATGCCGTCTTCACTTTCCTGGAGGAGGTGCTGGGTTGCCGTTGGTGGACGCCGGACGCCGCCGACATACCGCGCAGAGAGACAATGGAGATCCCGCCGCAAGCGTGCTGGTACACACCGCCTTTCGAATATCGCCATCAGTGTTATCATCATGCGCAGGACGTCGCCTGGTCGGTGCGCAACCGCTTCAACGCCGGGCCGGACATCCCGCCGGCATGGGGCGGGCGGCACGTATATAACCCCTTCGTGCATACCTTCTTCCACTTCGTGCCCAAGGAGCATTTCGCCGCGCACCCGGAGTGGTTTTCCGAGGTGGGCGGCAAGCGCATCGACGACGGCCAGCTCTGTCTGGCCAACCTGGAGATGACTGCCTTCTTCATTGAAGGGGTGAAAGCGTTGCTGCACGCGCATCCGGAAGTGACCATCGTCTCCGTTTCGCAGAACGACTGGGATAAATACTGCCAGTGCACCGCCTGCCAGGCGGTGGACCGCGAAGAGGAGAGCCCGGCGGGATCGGTGCTGCGCTTTGTCAACGCCATCGCGGAGGCGATTGAAGGCGAATTCCCGCACGTCGCCATCGACACATTGGCCTACTCCTACACGCGCAAGCCGCCGAAGCATGCTCGCCCGCGGGGGAACGTCATCGTCCGCTTCTGCTCCTTCGAGTGCGATTTCCTGCACCCCTTCGATCACCCCAACAACCTGACCTTCCACCGCGACATGGAAGCGTGGGCGCGCATCTGCGACCGGGTGTATGTGTGGGATTACGTGACGAATTTCGCCCATTACGTGCAGCCCTTCCCCAACTGGTTCACCATGGCGGAGCACGTCCGCTACTTCGCCGCGCACCACGTGAAGGGGTTATTCTCCGAAGGCAATCACAACTCGGTCGGCGGCGAAATGTCGGAATTGCGCGCCTGGGTGCTGGCGAAGCTGCACTGGGACCCCTCGCATGACATTGAAGCGCTTGTCCGGGAATTCCTGCAGGGGTATTATGGCCGCGCGGCCAATCATATCGAGCAGTACTTGCGGTCGATATATCGCCGGGCAATGGCCGTGCCGCGCTTCGACGGCTCCCTGGCCATCCAGCGCCACGTGAAGCTGCACGGATACGATCACCCACACAAAACCGGCTGCTACCTGGACTTGAACTCGCCGACTGATGCGCCTTTTCTCGACGCGGATACTATGCTGGAAGCCGCCCGCCACTTCGCCGCCGCGGAAAGCGCCGTCCAAGGCAATGAAGCGGTATTGAACCGGGTGCAGGTGGCGAAGCTGGCCGTCTGGTACGTGCTGCTGCTGCGCTGGAACGTCATGCGCGCCCATGCGGAGCGCACCGGGCAGGAATGGCCGCTGCCGGCTGACCGCCTGGCCGCCTGCCATGAATTCAATTCTGTTTGCAAGCGAAACAACATTACCCACCTCGCCGAAAGCTGGGCCAATCGTGACCCGGCCTGGCTGGAAACGCTCTGCGCGAGTGGGCAGGACGTGGAAACGAATGATGGATAGTGGGAGCGCGGACCTCTGAGTCCGCGCGTGATGACTATCGACCCGCGCGGACTCAGAGGTCCGCGCTCCCAAGGAGACAACATGAAGATTGCAGCGATTATCGGCAGCCCCCATGGCATGAAAGGCCAGACGGGGATTTTATTGGGTGGCATGCTCGACGCCATGCGTGGCGAGGGCGCCGAGGTGACGGTGTATGAGCTGTCGGCCATGAATGTGAAGCCCTGCCAGGGGTGCGACGCCTGCCACCGTAAGGGTACTTGCGCCATCGACGATGATTATAAAATCATCCGGAAGGCGATGATGGAGTCGGACGGCGTGGTGATCGCCAGCCCGAACTACTTTGTCAGCGTCAGCGCGCAGATGAAGGCGATGATCGACCGTTGCTGCGGGTTGATCCACCTGCAGGCCATTGAAGGCAAATACGGCGCCGCGGTGGTCACCTCGGGCGGTCCGGGCAGCGACGAAGTGGAAATCTACGCACTGCGCTTCCTCCGCTCCCTCGGTTACGCCACGGTCGGCAGCGTGGGCGCTCTCGGCTGGGCGATGCACGTGGACGGCATGAAGGAGCCCAACCTGCAGGCCGCCGCGAAACTGGGCATGGAGATGGTGAACGCCATCAATGAGCGCAAGCAGTACCCCGAACAGGCGGAGGAGCGTGCGGCGATTATGGAGCGCATGAAGGGTCTCATGATCGCGCAAAAAGAGCGCTGGCCATATGAATACCAGTTCTGGGTAGAGAAAGCGCGGATCTAACGCTGGACGAATGGAAGGTTGGATGACAGGATCGTTGTGCGTTGGCAAACTGATCAGATCATCCAACCCTTCATCACGATGGGCGCCGGCGGCCTGTTGCGGCCGGTAGCGATCTTTCGCGAGCGACAAAAAGGAGAGATCAATGCGAGTCGTCTTCCTCCTGACCCTTGCATTGGCGGCAACATTGGCCATCACCGCCCCCGTCATGCTGATCAAAGACGGCAAGTGCCGGACCGCCATCTTCGTCCCTCCTGCCATGATGGAGGAGCGGAAACTCACCCAGGGTGCTCCATTCGCACAGGCAACCATCGAGAAGCAGCACCAGCGCCTGCAAGGTCTTCGTCAACGGCCGGCACATCCCGTATATCAACACAAAAGGCGAGCAGGCGGCGGAAGCTAACGGCTTCTGCGACCCCTTCTCCTTCGACATCACCGGCGTGGTGCAGGCCAACGCCGACAACCAGGTGACCATCATGGCCACCCGCAATTTCCTGAACGAAATCGGCACCGGCGGGTTGCTTGGGCCGGTTATCTTGTATTGCGAGAAATAACACTGGAATGGATTAGAACTATTACTACATAATGGTGTCTAACAAAGCAATCCCTATTACCTTTCACCGAAAGAGGTTGACTTCATGAGAATCATATCCCTTCTCCTCCTGCTGGCGCTGGGCGCGACCATTGCGGTCGCGGCGCCGGTAACACTGGTCAAAGACGGCAAGTGCAACACCGCCATCTTTGTCGCCCCCGAAGTGATGGCGCAGAACAAGTTGAATAACAATGCGCCGTATCTGGAGCGCACCAAAGTGGCCAACCAGCTCCGTTTGCGCGCATCGGTCAATGACCTGGCATACAACCTGGAGAAAATCAGCGGCGCCGCCGTGCCCGTGTATACCCGCATGCCGGATGCCAACGACAAGGTCATCCCCATTCTCGTCGGCAGCTACGCAGATCAGGCCTTCGGCCCCTTCACCATGAAGACCGATTTCAAGCAGGGGTACCGCTACGTCGTCTCCGCCAAAGGTGTCGGCCTGCAAGGCGAGACCGATGAGGCGATCAGCTACGCCGTCTATGAAATACTCGACCGCCTCGGTTGCCGCTGGTATATGCCCGGCGAAATGGGCGAAGTGATTCCCAGCCTGAAAACGGTTGCCCTCGATACAGTCGATCTGAAAATGGTTCCCGGCACGGTGTCGCGCAGCATCTGGTACTGCGACGACGCCTTTCGCCGCCGCAATCGCCTGGGAGGCTTTCCCTTTACCGCCGGCCACGCACTGGAAAGCTATCTCACCAAGGAGCAATTGGAAGCGCACCCCGACTGGAACGCGGAGATCAGCGGCAAGCGTGCGCTGCAAAAATGCGACGTCGGCTACCGCATCTGCTGGGCGAACCCGGCAGTCTCGGATGCTGTGGCGGATGCCATCATCGCCCGCCTGGATAAGAGTTATGCGCCGTGCCTCTCCATCTCACCCGGCGACGGCGTGAGCTTCTGTGAATGCGCGAAGTGCAAGGCGCTCGACGCCGGCGATTGGGACGACTCGATGGCGATGCCGGCCATCACCGACCGCTACGTCAATTTCTGTAACCGCGTCGCCGCGCGGGTGGTGACGAAATATCCGGAAGTGAAGCTCGGTTTCCTCGCCTACGTGCAGTTCACCCGCCCGCCCAAGCGCGAGAAGCTGCATCCGGCACTCATCCCGCAACTGGCGCCCATCACCTACTGCCGCGCGCACACCCTGAACGATGCGAACTGTCCCTCTCGCCAGCAGATCAAGTTCCTGCTGGAAGGCTGGGGGAAAGCCGCCGGCAACCTGGCGATGTATGAATACAACTACCACCTGGCGGAAACCTCGGCGCCCTTCCCGGCAATCGCGCGCAACGTGGTGGAACTGCCCGTCCAGTATGCCAACCACGTGACGATGTGGACGCCGGAAACGCTGCCGAATTTCGATAACTTCCTGCCCGGTATGACCCTCGGCCTCCGCATGGCCTGGAATACGACAGCGAAGCCGCAGGATATTCTCAATGAGTTCTATACGAAGTTCTACGGCAGCGCGGCAACCCGGATGAGCGCCTACTGGCAATGCATAGACGATGCGTGGACCACCGTGCCGGAGCACGCCGGCTGTGGCTTCAGCTACATGAAGCGTTTCACCCCGGAGCGCATGGCGGAAGCCCGTAAGCGCATGGATGCCGCGATTGCCGCCTGTAAAACGCCCGTCGAAAGCCAGCGCGTGAAGCTGGCCGACGAGAATCTGCGCCAGTTCGAGCTGTTCATGAAAATCCGCCGGGAGTATTTCGCCGGCCAATTCGCAACGCTGGGGAGCGAGGCTGACCAGTGGGTGAAGAGGAACGTGGAGCTCGGAGATCAATACAAAGCGAATTCCACCTTCACGAATGTCGGCTGGACCCCCCTTACCCTCAGCGGGAGCTACTTCAAGGGGTTCTACGATCAATCATACCAGGATGCCTCCCGCCTCGCGCGCGATTTCCAACTCCTCACCCCGGCGATCAATACCTTCGGTTTTGCCGTCGATAAGGAGAAGAAGGGTGAGGCGCAGGGATGGCAGAAGCCGGCCTTCGACGACAAGGCCTGGCAGAAAACCGACGTCGCCGTCGACACCTGGTACGCGCTGGGACTGGCCGGTTATTACGGCTCCGCCTGGTACCGCACCACGGTGAAGCTGCCCGCCCTGCCCGCCGGCAAAAAGGTGTATCTGTGGGTCGGCGCCACCGACGGTTCCTGCAAGGTGTTCGTCAACGGCCAGTCCGTATCGTGCGTCGATGCCAAAGGCCAGCCGATCGCCGATCCCGACGGTTTCTGTTCGCCGTTCTCCTACGACATCACCAATGCGGTGAAAGGTAATGCCGACAACCAGATCACCCTCCTCGCCACCCGCACCTTCCTCAACGAGCTGGGCACCGGCGGCCTGCTGGGACCGGTGATGCTGTACCGGGAAAAATAATCCGGTCAGTAAAATCATCAGCAGCACGAGCCACGGGCAACCGTGGCTCGTGCCTTACCTGGGAGCGCGGACCCCGATCAGCCAGGATGGATGATCTCCTGAGTCCGCACGTGATTAAACTGTATGTCGGCCGATCGAGCAGGAAATCAAAAGAAGCTGCGCGAAAAGAATAAAGACTTTTCATCTGAAAGAAGCGAGCGATGATCGAGGGATTACAATCACAATTCGGCGTGCAAGGCGCCGTGAGCTTTTCGGCCGGCAATAACGGCCTGCCCAAAGTGACACTGACCCACCGGTCTGGCGCCGGCGCGGAGGTGTACCTGCACGGCGCGCATGTCACCTCCTGGAAGAACCCGAATGGTGACGAGCTGTTCTTCGTCAGCCGTGAATCGCATTTCGCGCCGGACAAGCCTATCCGCGGCGGCATCCCGGTCATCTTCCCGCAGTTCGGCGGCGGGCCGCTGCCGCAGCACGGCCTGGCGCGTATCAGCGACTGGACGCCGGCGCAAACCGGGGTGGGGGAGGACGGCACGGTCAATCTGCTCCTCCGGCTGACCGATTCCCCAGCCTCGCTGGCCATGTGGCCGCACCCCTTTGTCTTGGAGCTCAGTGTGCAGCTCCAGGAGGATAATCTCACCGTCACCTACCGCGCCCGCAACACCGGGCAGGAAGCTTTCGACTATTTCGCCGTGCTGCACACCTACTTCCGTGTGGCGGATATCCGCAAAACGGCGCTCTACGGCCTGCAAGGCATCACCTTCATCGATTCCTTGCGCGAGGATATCCGCGAGGTGGAAGCGCGCCCGGTGATCCGTTTCGCCGAAGAAACCGACCGTATTTACGTCAGCGCGCCGAATACGCTGTGCCTGAAAGATGAAGCGAGCAGCCGCACCGTCACCATCGAGAAGCGCAACATGCCAGACGTGGTAGTGTGGAACCCGTGGATCGCCAAAGCGCAGCGCATGCCCGACTTCGGCGATGACGAATATCAGTGGATGGTTTGCGTGGAGACCGGCAACATGGCCGCCCCGCGCGTGCTCCCCGCGGGCGACGAATGGTATGGTGAGACGACATTCTCCGTGAGTTGAACAAGCGGCGCCATCTGCCTGTGATAAGATGGCACTGCAGATATGCGGAAAGCCGGCGAAGCGGGTCAGGCCGTATGTAGTGAGTAGTAAGTAGTATTTTAGAGTTATTGATAATGTCATTGACTACTAACTACCAACTCCGCGGCCTTCCGCGTATTCGGAGACGAGGTGTGAAACCGGATGACGGAAGTGCCCGCGGAAATTATCGTCAGTGCCACGCCGAAGGACTTTGTCGGCATTGCGGCGGAGTGGATCGCCCATTGCGGCTCGCAGGCGGCCAGGGAGCGGAACGTCTTCACCATCGGACTCTCCGGTGGCTCGACGCCGCTGCCGGTGTTCGATCTGCTGGCACAGCCGGAATGGCAGGCGCGTCTGCCGTGGAAACAGACACAGGTCTTCTGGTGTGATGAGCGCTGCGTACCGCCGGAGAGTCCGGACAGCAACTACGGTCAAGCCTGGCAGCACCTGCTCTCAAAGGTAGATATCCCGCCGGAGCAGATTCACCGCATCGAGGGAGAAGATCCCGATCCGGACGCGGCCGCCGCGCGGTATGCCGCTCTTCTGCCGACGCGCTTCGATCTGCTGGTGCTGGGTATCGGCGATGATGGGCACACCGCGTCGCTGTTCCCCGGCTCCTCCGTGCTGTTCGAGCGCATCCGGAAAGCCGTGCATGTGGCCGATTCGCCGAAGCCGCCGCCTAACCGCATCACCATCACCCCGCCGGTTATCGAGACGGCACGGCGCCTGCTGATGCTGGCGGCGGGCATGGAGAAGGCGCATGCCGTCGCCCGCGCGCTGGCCAGTCCGTTCCCCATCGATGAAATCCCCGCCCGCCTCGCCCGCTGGGGCGCCTGGCTCCTCGACCGCTCTGCCGCGGCGGAGCTTCCCGAGAATATCTGCCGCTCCGGTGGTTCGTAGCCGCATACCTTTACATGGTGCAATACGAAATATGCCCGTATGAATCATCTTGCCTGTAGTCGCACCCTTTACGGGTGCGGTTGGGAAGGCCTTGATGAATCATAAAAACCATATTCGTAAGAGGGGGTTAGACGCTGGACAGCCTGCTTATCGTGCGTTAAACTATGTCAAACTGATCGGGAGTGAGATATTTCGCCATGACCATCCATGAAGCGTTGATGAAATTGCTGCGCAGCGAAGCGCTGACCTTTGACGAAGCCGCTGAGGTGATGAACATCATCATGGGTGGGGAGGCGACGCCCGCACAGATCGCCAGCCTGCTGACGGCATTACGCATGAAAGGCGAATCGGTGGAGGAGATCGCCGGCTTCGCCCGTGTGATGCGCGACAAGGCGGTGCGCATCCATCCCAAGCGCACGCCGTTGATCGACACCTGCGGCACCGGCGGCGACCGCCTGAAAACCTTCAACATCTCCACCGCGGCGGCGTTCGTGGTGGCGGGTGCGGGCGTGGCGGTGGCCAAGCACGGCAACCGTTCCATCACCAGCAAATCCGGTTCCGCGGACGTGCTGGAGGAGTTGGGCGTGAACCTGATCGTGTCGCCGGAGTGCGTGGAAGCATGCATCGAGCAGATCGGCATCGGCTTTCTCTTCGCGCAGCATTTCCACCCGGCCATGAAATATGCCGCCCCGGTGCGGCGTGAAATCGGCATCCGCACGGTCTTCAACATCCTCGGCCCGCTCACCAATCCCGCCGGCGCCGATTGCCAGGTTATCGGCGTCTACGATCCGGATCTGACCGCGCCGCTGGCCGAAGTGCTGGGGCTGCTCGGCTCCCGGCGCGCCTTCGTGGTGCACGGCATGGTCGGGCTGGACGAGTGGTCCACCGCCGGCGCCACGCGGGTGAGCGAATTGCGTGACGGTGAAGTGATCACCCGCTTCTACACCGCCGCCGATTTCGGCCTGAAGGAGGCCGCGCAGGACGATCTGCTGGGCGGCCCGCCGGTGGAAAATGCCGACACCATGCAGCGCATGTTCCGCGGCGAAGGCGGCCCCAAGCGGGATATCGTCTTGCTCAACGCCGCCGCCGCACTGGTCGCCACCGGCCATGCGCAAGACATCCCCGCCGGCCTGCAGCAAGCCGCCGTCTCCCTCGACTCCGGCGCCGCCCTCGAAAAACTGCAGGCGCTGCGCGAAATGACGCAAGCCGAAGCGAAAGTGAAAGCATAACTGGAGCGTGGGCGTCCCGCTGTGTCACGCTCCCTCACCCCCGACCCCTCTCCCACTGAGAGGGGAGAGCCTTTGTCTGTTAACGACTAATCGATCTGTTCCCAAACAAGAAGCTCCCCTCTCAGTGGGAGAGGGGCCGGGGGGGAGGGAGCGTGACACAGCGGGACGCCTGCGCTCCGGCTTGACTCTCTCCTCAACCCACGGGTAGAATATCCCGGTACGTTATGGCTAACCTTCACTTCAATATCGCTCGACAAGGCGGCGGCAGTGCGGCTGCACGCTTGCGGCATGCACAAAATTGCTTCCTGCTGGCCAGCAGCCGCATTGAGGACAGCAAATGGGATGACGCCCGCGACCTGCTGCTCCGTGCCCTGGCCTATCACTCCGAGCATGCCGACGCTCTGCGCGCCCTCGCCAATTTGGAATTCACCGCCGGCGACATTCCGCAAGCCCGCATCTACCTGGACCGGCTGCTCATGCTGTCGGGAGCGGTCGATGCGGAAACCTTCTTCGTGCAGGGGAACATCGAGCTGAGTGAAGGCAACCTGACCGACGCATTGACCTCCTACTGTCGTTCGGAGGAGATGGAAGGCAGCACGCCGGAGCTGGAGTTTAACAAAGGCCTGGCGCACTTGATGCTCGGGCATGGCGAGGAATCGGTGGCCATCTTCACCCGCCTGGTGGAAGAGCAGCCCACTAATGCGCGCGCCTGGGACGCCCTTGGCTGCTCGCTGCGGCTCGACAAGCACTACGATGAAGCCTCCACCGCCTTCCTGCAGGCGCTGCAGGTGGACCCGGAACAGAACGACACGCGCGACCACATGGCGCAGATGCTGCTGGAGATGGGCGACCCGCGGCGCGCCCGCCTGGTGCTGGAGGCGGCTCTCGCCATCGAGCCCGATCGCGCCAGCAGCCTTCACCTGTTGGGATTGTCCGACGCCACCGCGCAGGATTTCCCCGGCGCCATCGCCTGCTGGGAGGATCTGATCGCCCGCGGCGGCGCCTTGCCGGAGACCTACCACCTGCTGGCCAATGCGTATCTGCGCCTGAACGACCGCCCGCACGCCGTCACCGCGCTGCGAACGCTCATCGCGCTGGCGCCGAACCATTTGCCCGGCCACCTGCAACTGGCGCTGTTGTTGCTGGAACAGGGAGAGTTCGACCAGGGGTGGCGACACCTGGAGCAGGCGCGCGCCATCGATCCGCAAAATCCCGCGGTTGCCCAGTTGGTCAGTGTGGCCAACGCCATGCACCCACAGCGCGACAGCCGCGATATGTAACGCGTATTACCGCTCACGGCATGAATACGGTTATTTTCGGCAAACAAATTTGCGAAAAATTTTCAAAATTCCTCGAAACGGTTGTTTGCAAAGTATACCGGTTTGTGGTAGGATACGTTGATACCCGCTTTTGCGGTCCTTCCTGGAGGGCTCATTCACCAGGGCAGGCTCATGTTTTGAGGAGGCGATGATGGAAGAACTTACCAAGCGCCAGCAAGAAGTATTGGCTGGCATCCGTCTCATTTTCGCCGAGACTGGATATCCCCCCACCGTGCGCGAATTGGGCGAACGCCTGGGGCTGCGCTCGAGTTGCACGGTGCAGCGCCATCTGGAAGCGTTGGAGAAAAAGGGCTTCATCCGCCGCAATCCGACGAAAGCGCGCACCATTGAAATTACCCGCGGCCCCAAGCCCGTCTCCCGCTCCGCGGCTGACGGTGGCCTCATATCCCTGCCGATCCTCGGCACCGTGACGGCCGGCACGCCGATCCTGGCGGTGGAAAACATTGAAGATTCGCTGGCGCTGCCGAAATCGCTCGTCCCCGACAGCGAATGCTTCGTGCTGAAGGTCCGCGGCGACAGCATGATCAACGTCGGCCTCTATGATGGCGACCTGGCGGTAGTCAAGCGGCAGGACAGCGCCGACAACGGCGATATCGTGGTCGCCCTCATCGAAGACGAAGCGACCATCAAGCGGATCTACCGCGAAAGCGGCCGCGTTCGCCTGCAGCCGGAAAACTCGACCATGGAGCCGATCATCGTCGACGCCGTGGCGGTGCTGGGCAAAGTGGTGCTGGCCATCCACAAGCTCAACTGATCGTCATGTCAGATCCACCGTCCACTAATATAAAAGCGGTGGAATAGCGATTCTCAGTCTGGAAGGGTGCGCGAGCCCCGCTCGAGCATAGGTAAGCCTACTATGCTCGGACGGGGCTCGCGCGTCCTTCAGACTGAGAGTATGTCTGCGGGGCTGCCCCTGACAATGTGTTTAAAACGCCTGCAAAGTGGGTACACAGCAACTGAAACTTGTCCATCCCCACCGGTTCTAATAAACAAGCACTGCCCGTCATGGTCGCCCGCTATAGTCCGGCGCAAGGTTATTGACGGTCTCCTGCGAAACGAGTAGAGTGAGCGTAACCACCATTCAGTCACGGAGAGCTTTGGCGTGAGTCTGTCCATCGTCATTCCCGTCTACAACGAGGTTGAAAGCCTGCCGATCCTGCATGAGAAAATCCACGCGGCGCTTGATGCCGTCCCCGCGGATTGGGAGATCATTTACGTGGATGACGGCAGCAGCGATGGCAGCGTGGCGCTGCTGCACGAGTTGGCCGCCGGCGACCGCGCGCATACCAGCGTCATCCTCTTCCGCCGCAACTTCGGCCAGACCGCCGCCATGGCTGCCGGCTTCGAGCACGCGCGCGGCGACGTGGTGGTCCCCATGGACGCCGACCTGCAGAACGATCCGGCGGATATCCCCATGCTGGTGGCGAAGATGGACGAAGGCTACGAGGTGGTGAGCGGCTGGCGCAAGGCGCGCCAGGACGACATCGTCCGCAAAATCCCCTCCCGCATCGCCAACGGCATCATCGCGAAGGTGACCGGCGTCGCGCTGCACGATTACGGCTGCACGCTGAAGGTCTTCCGGCGCGATATCATTCAAAGTTTCCGCCTCTACGGCGAGATGCACCGTTTCATCCCCGTCTACGCGCGCGCCGCCGGCGCCCGCATCGCCGAGGTGCCGGTGCAGCACCACGCGCGGCAGTACGGCCAGGCGAAATACGGGTTGGGCCGCACGCTGAAGGTGATCATGGACCTGTTCACCGTGCGGCTGCTCACCGGCTTCACCACCAAGCCGATGTATCTGTTCGGTCGCCCTGGGCTGTATATGATGGGCCTCGGACTGCTCGCCGCCGTCGCCTCGCCTTTTCTGGGCTGGGGGTTCGGCACGGCGTCGGTCTTCTGGCCGCTGCTGACCATCGGCATCTTGCTGCTGGCCATGGGCTTCCAGTGCCTGCTCTTGGGCGGGTTGGCGGAGCTGATGATGCGCACCTATTTCGAGTCGCAGGATAAGCGGCCGTACGTGATCAAGTCGATGACCCAGGCTGACTGGAGCGGCGAATCCATCACTGCCGGCAGGAGCGAGGCATAACCATGACGGTCCCTTCAGTGGTTGGGAAGACCTGCCCCTACTGTCAAACGCCCATAAAATCTGATGCCGAAGTGGTGATCTGCAGTGATTGCGGGATGCCGCATCATCGCGACTGCTGGGGGGAAAGCCGGCAATGCACGACGTGCGGTTGCGCCGATACGCCGTCGGACGTGGTAGCCGAAGCAACTCCTTCCGAGCAACCAACGGCAGACGAAACGCTCCCCCTCGCCAAAAAATCATCCGGGTGGAAACTGGCGTTCAATATCGTCCTGATGCTCGGTCTGGTGGGAATCTTTGTCTGGCAGATCAAGTCAAACTGGAAGGATATAATCAACTACCCCTGGCACGATCTGCGCTGGGATTTGGCAATTGCGGCACTGCTCGTCCTGCTCCTCTGCTCGCTGCTGGATATCCTCATCTTCAACCGAGCGCTGAGCTGGTTTGCGGAGCCGTTGCCGTTTATCAAAGTCGTGCCGGTCTTTATCTGGTCCAACCTGGCGCGGTATATCCCCGGCAAGGTTGCCAGTCTGATCGCCCGTGCGGCTTTAGGGGTCGAGGCCGAGCGACCGGCGGTGCCGGTGCTCGCGGCCAGTGCACTGGAGTTGGCGTTGCGCATCGCATCCGCGCTCACGGTATTCGTGGTCTGCCTACCCGCCTGGGGACAGGTGGGCCGCACCGATAAAGCCACCGAGTCATTCTTCATCTCCGCATTGGTGATTATCGTCGCCGTGATGATCTGCGCCCACCCGAAGATCATGATGCCGGTGTTGAACTGGGGACTGAAAAAGATCAAGCAGCCGCCGATTGCCCATTCGCTGCGCTATCGCGACGTGCTCGGACTGGTGGGCATGGAGATCAGCCGCTGGGTGCTGATTGGCGTGTCCACCTTCCTGCTGGCCTGGGCGATTTATCCGCCGGCAAAAACGGCGATGCCGGCACTGATCGGGATGTCCAATGCCTCCTGGGCGGCCGGATTTCTCAGCATGACGCCCGGCGGTCTGGGCGTGTCGGAAGGCGTTCAGTACCTGGTGCTCTCGACGGCACTGCACTTCAAGCGGGAACTCGCCCTCGTGCTGCCACTCTCCGCCCGCGTGTGGAGCCTGGCGGCGGAAGGCCTGTGGGCCCTGGCCGCGCTACCGCTGTACGCCCGCTGGTCTCGCTCGAAACAGCAGTAACCCGCATTCCCGGAGGCTGCCATGTCACCGCACATCTCCGACAGCCACGCCGCTCTCGCCATCGCACGCGGGATGGAAGTCCGCCGCGAAGAATACCTGGACTACATCACCTTTACCGCCAACACGCGCCCGCTCTTTCGCGAGTTCCTCGGGCCGCTCCCCGGGGTGAAGGAGGAATGGGCGGCGCAAGGCGCCAGCCCCGCGGAGTTGAACCTGTCCGCCTTCCGCTTCCGCCAGCCACAGCATGGCTATGTGCCGGTGACGACCGGCTGGCTGGGCGGGATGCCGGAGGAGATCCTCGAGGAGACGGATGAATATATCATCGCCCGCGATGCCCGCGGCCGCCGGCTGAAGCTCTGTAAAGGCGTCGCCTCCATTCCGCTGCCCCTGGACTTCCCGGTGAAGACGATGGATGACTGGCTGCGCATCAAGCACCACTACGCCTTTTCCGAGGAGCGGCTGGCCGGCGACTGGGAGCAAGTTGCCCGCGAACATCGGGAGGCCGGCCGGGTGGTGACCGCGTGGATTCCCGGCGGCTTCGACGAACCGCGCGAGTTGATGGGCGACGAAGCGCTGTGCGTGGCGTATTACGAGCAGCCGGAGCTGGTGCATGATATGCTGGCCACCATCGGCGACACCGCCTTCGCCGTGCTTGAGCGCGTGACGGAGCGGGTGCCCATTGATGAGCTGAACGTGCACGAAGACCTGGCAGGCAAAAGCGGCCCGCTGCCCGGCCCAACCCAGGTGCGGGAGTTCATCGCGCCGTATTACCGCAATATTTGGGACCTGCTGCGCGCCCGCGGCGCCCGCGTCTTCAGCCAGGATTCCGACGGCAACGTGGAGGCCGTGATCCCCGCCTTCCTCGACGCCGGCGTCAATCTGATGCTCCCCATGGAGCCGGCCGCCGGCATGGACATCGTGAAGCTACGCGAGCAATACGGCACGCGGCTTGCATTTGGCGGCGGCATCGACAAGCATGTTCTCCGCCGGAGCAAGGAAGAGATCATCGCCGAGTTGGAATACAAAATTCCGCCCATGGTCCGCACCGGCGGCTGCCTGATAAGTCTCGATCACCGCATCCCCAACGGCACCCCGCTGGCGCACTACCGATTTTACATCGAGAAAGCGTGGGAGATCTTGGAGCGCGAGACGGCGCGTCAATAAGGATGAATGGAAGCTTGATAGAGTGAGCGGTGGAACTGAGATTCACAGTCTGGAAGGGTGCGAGAGCCCCGCACGAGTCTCGGTAAGCTCACCGGTCATCAGCGGGGCTCCCGCACCCTTCCAGACTGAGAATCTCAGTTCCACCGCTCACGCTATCAAGCTTCCAACCTTCTATTCTTCCGCCGTTTCACACTGGCCGGAAGCTGAAAAACGGGCTGCCATTGCGCGGCCGAAACCCCGGCGTGGCCATCGTCTGCCGCGCCGATGTCGCCGTGCGCTCCCACTCCGGCTCACTAATCTGCTTTTTGCGCGCCTCGATATCGGCGATATCATTTGAGAGGAATTCGGCGATCAGTGGGTAAAAATTCGAGTAGCGATTGCGTTGTTGCGGGCCACGGTGCAGGTCCCGCGCCCAGGCTTTACCCTCGCCGTAGCTGTTGACGGTCAGCAGGCGCGTGCCGGATTCAAGCTGGTAATAGCCCCGGACGAATTGGGGAAAGTGTAGAACCGCCACGCAATCCAGCTCGTTGGAATACGCGGCCACCAGCACTTCCGGTTGAACGTGCAGCACCAGCGCCGCGCGGCTGTCGCCTGATTGCAGATGCTGCGCCAGCACCGAATCAGGCGCGCTGGCGAGCCGCGCAAATAGCTTATCCAGGAATCCCATGTTATCCCGGAAGGCCTGGATTTTTTCCGGCGCCAGGCGAAGGTTGCCCGGGTGAGAAGCGGAAGTATTATGGGAGTTGGACATCGGTAATCCTCCCGACGTGATCGGTTATGTATCAAAATTCGTTTTCTGCGCGGGAAATTCCTGCAGTATCTATCGGAGGCATCATGCGCATTCTGTTTCTCGATCTCGACACGCTGCGGCCCGACCACCTGGGCTGCTACGGCTATCATCGCAATACCTCGCCGGCCATCGATGCCATCGCGCGCCAGGGCGTGCGTTTCGACCATTACCACTGCTCGGACGCCCCCTGCCTGCCCTCGCGCGCGGCGCTGACCACCGGGCGCTTCGGCATCCACACCGGCGTGGTCGGGCACGGCGGCACGGCGGCGGATATGCGGCTGACCGGCGCTGCCCGCGGCTTCAAGGATCCGTTGAGCCACGACTGCTTTGCCGGCGTGCTGCGGCGTGCGGGATTCCACACAGCCAGCATCAGCCCCTTCGCCGAGCGCCACTCCGCCTGGTGGTATTATGCCGGCTACAACGAGATCAATAACACCGGCCAGAGCGGCCTGGAATCCGCGGAGGAGATCACCCCTTCCGCGCTCGACTGGATCGGGCGGCATGCGGGGGAAGATAACTGGTTCCTGCACCTCAACTACTGGGACCCGCACACGCCGTACCGCGCGCCGGCGGAATTCGGCGACCCGTTCAAGGACGACCCGCTGCCGGCCTGGCTCACTGCCGAGAAGCTGGCCCACCACCGCACCCTCCCCGGCCCGCATGGCGCGCGCGAGATCAGTATGTATGACAACCGCCCCATGCCGCGCTTCCCGCGCCACCCGGGCGAGGTGAAGGACATGGAGGACCTGCGTGGCTTCTTCGACGGCTACGACTGCGGCATCCGCTACCTGGACGGCCACCTCGACCGCCTGTTCAATGCGCTGGCCGACCAGGGCGTGCTGGACGACCTGGCCATCATCATCAGCAGCGATCACGGCGAGAACCTGGGTGAGCTGGGCATGTATGCCGAGCATGGCACGGCCGATCAGATCACTACACGTATCCCGATGATCGTCCGCTGGCCCGGTTGCACGGCGGGGCATGTGGATACCGGTTTCCATTACAATCTGGACCTGCTGCCCACGCTGGCCGAGTTGTTCGGCCTGGAGGCGTCCCCGCGCTGGGATGGTCAGAGTTACGCGCCGGCCCTGCGGGGTGAGTCCTGCGGCCGCAACGAGCTGATCGTCAGCCAGTGCTGTCACACCTGCCAGCGCAGCGTGCGCTTCGGCCCCTGGCTCTACATGCGCACCTGGCACGATTTCTACCACCTCTTCCCGGACGAGATGCTCTACAATATCGAGCAAGACCCGCACGAAGAGCATAACCTGGCCGCATCGCGCCCCGACATCTGCCGGGAAGGCGCTGCCCGCCTGTTCGACTGGCACGATGCGATGATGCGCACCATGCCGGAGGGATATACGGTTGATCCCATGCAAACCGTGCTGGCGGAAGGCGGCCCGGAGCACGCGCGCGGCCAACTGCGCAACTATGTGGAATACCTGGAAACGACCGGCCGCGGTTATGCCGTGCCCGAGTTGAAACGGCGCCACCCCCGCGAGTTCAAGTGAGCCCGCGGGACGCCGACTCGTTAGGCGAGGTAATCTCTTGACACGCCATCAAAACACGCGGATAATAATACGTATGTTTGTTATATTAACTATCATCAACAATATCTTGGCCTGGTCGGTTTTAGCCGGCAACATGGTTTACCGGGGGAAATATCCTACCTATCATTTTGATGTTTTTTTCGCTCTTTCATGCTCAATAACCGGCATTCCGTTGCAATCACCCGGTTTGGCTGGCAGTCCATTGGTATCGCGTTTCATATGCTATAATAATGGTTATCTGCACGCCATCAGGGAGGAGATCACATGCCCGAGGAATTTCCCATCGCCGATCTCGGTGAGCTTGCGCACCTGCCGCGCATCGGCACCGATGAGGCGGGGAAGGGGGATTACTTCGGCGACCTGGTGGTGGCCGGCGTCTACCTGGACGTGCTGAGCGAGCTGAAGGCTGCCAGCATTGGCGTCAAGGACAGCAAAAAGCTCAGCGATGCGCGCGTGCTGGCGATGGCTCGCGAGATCAAGGAAGCATTTCCCCATGATATCGTGCGCATCTCGCCGGAGAAGTATAATGAGCTGTACGAGAAGATGGGCAACCTGAACCGCCTCCTCGCCTGGGCGCACGCTCGGGTGATCGAGAACCTGATTGACAAGACCGGCGCCAAGCTGGTGGTCTCCGACCAGTTCGGCAGCGTCGAGGTGTTGCAAAACGCCATGATGCGCGCCGGCCGGCAGGTGCACCTGGTGCAGATCACCCAGGGCGAGCGCGACCTGGCGGTAGCCGCCGCCAGCATCCTCGCCCGCGCCACCTTCCTGCAGCGCCTGCAGGCGCTGTCAAAGGCAACCGGCGTCGAGCTGCCCAAAGGCGCCACCCACGTCCTGCCCGTCGGCCGGCGGCTCTATCAACAAGGCGGCCTGCCGCAGCTTCGCCAGGTGGCAAAGCTGCATTTCAAAACGACGGAGCAGATAACAAGCAGGTAATGTGGGAGCGCGGACCTCCGAGTCCGCGCGTGCAGACAATTCGCGGACTCGGAGGTCCGCGCTCCCATTACTCGGAGCCGATATTATGGCCGATCAATTGAATATCTTCGACGATCCGCAGCCGGCGGAATCTGAAGTCGCACGGCGCATCAACAAGCTCCGTGAAGAACTGGAACGGCACAATTACCTGTATTACGTGCAGGATGCGCCGGAGATCAGCGACGCGGAGTATGACCGGCTGTTCCGCGAGCTGCAGGGGCTGGAGCGCGAGCACACGGAACTCGTTACCCCGGACTCGCCCACCCAGCGCGTGGGGGCGGCGCCGGCCACCGAGTTCGGCGCCGTGCGGCATCGGGTGCCCATGCTCTCGCTGGACAACGCGTTCGGCCACGAAGAGTTCCTCGAGTTCGACCGCCGGGTGAAGCGCGGGTTGGGGCTGGAGCCGGACGCCGTGGTGGATTATGTCTGCGAGTTGAAAATCGACGGGCTGGCGATGTCGCTGACCTATGTTGACGGCGTGCTGGTGACCGGCGCCACGCGCGGCAACGGGGTGGAAGGCGAGGATATCACCGGCAACATCAAAACCGTCAAAGCCGTACCGCTGCGCCTGCGCCCGGGCTACGATTATTCCGGCGTCATCGAGGTCCGCGGCGAAGTGTATCTCTCTCGCGAAGAATTCGACCGCATCAACGCCGAGCGTGAGGAGCGCGACGAGCCGCCCTTCGCCAACCCGCGCAACGCCGCCGCCGGATCGTTACGCCAGCTCGATCCGCAGGTTACCGCCTCGCGCAAGCTGAGCATCTTCTGCTACGCGCTGGGTGAAACGGGCGATCTGACCTTCGACACCCACGGCGATCTCCTGCATTTCCTGCGCGACGCCGGCTTCCCGGTGAACCAAAACTTCCAGTTGGTGCACGGCGCCGACGATGTGCTGGCCTTCTGCGATCGCTGGGAGACGGAGCGGCACAAGCTTCCGTATGATACCGACGGCGTGGTGATCAAGGTCAACTCGCTGGAGGCGCAGGACACGCTGGGCTTCGTCTCGCGCAGCCCGCGTTGGGCCATCGCCTACAAATACGCCCCGGAGCAGGCGGAGACGGTGATCAACGACATCCTTGTACAGGTGGGCCGCACCGGCGCGCTCACCCCGGTGGCCATTATGGATCCGGTGCTGCTGGCCGGCTCGGTGGTCGCCCGCGCCACGCTGCATAATGAAGATGAGATCCGCCGCAAGGATATCCGCATCGGCGACCGCGTGATTATTCAGAAGGCGGGCGAGGTGATCCCGGAGGTGGTGCGCGTTATCACCGACGCGCGCGACGGCGACGAGCGCGAGTTCGAGATGCCCACCCACTGCCCGGTGTGCGGCTCCGAAGTGGTGAAGCCCGAGGGTGAAGCGGTGGCGCGCTGCAGCGGCATCGCCTGCCCGGCGCAGATTAAGCAGCACATCCGGCATTATGTCTCCCGCGGCGCGCTGGATATCCAGGGCATCGGCCCTGCGCTGATCGACCAACTAGTCGAAGCCGGCATGATCAGCGACCCGGCTGATCTCTACTCGCTCACCGTGGAGCAGCTCGAGAGCCTGGAGCGCATGGGCAAGAAATCGGCGCAGAATGCCGTCAATGCGATTCAGGCGGCGAAGGAGCCGACGCTGGGCCGGCTGATCTTCGGCTTCGGCATCCGCTACGTGGGCGAGACGGTGGCGGAACTGCTGGCCGCTCATTTCGGCAGCCTGGAGAAGCTGGCGGAGGCGTCGCTGGAGACGCTGCTCACTATCCCCGGCATCGGCCCGCAGATCGCCAACAGCGTGTTCATCTTCTTCCGGCAGGAGCAGACGCACGTGCTGCTGGAGAAGCTGCGCGCGGCCGGCGTCCACCCGCAAACCGCGCTGCCCGTCGGCGAGGGACCGTTCAGCGGCAAAACCTTTGTCTTCACCGGCACGCTTTCCGTCCCGCGCGAAGACGCGGAAGCGGAGGTCAAGGCATTGGGCGGTAAAGCGTCCTCCAGTGTCAGCAAAAATACTGATTTTGTTGTCATTGGAGAGAAAGCAGGATCAAAAGCGGACAAAGCCAGGGAGCTGGATGTGCGAATATTGACGGAGGAGGAGTTCAACGAGCTGTTGAAGGATGCAAAGGGATCGTCGTGAAACCACAGATTTCGCAGATTCATTGCTTTGTTGTGGTGTAGTGAAGATATTGCCGAGAAAATTATGGCAGTTTGCAGTCATACGATACCGTGAAGCGGAAAATCATTGTAATCTGCGCAATCTGCGGTTTCAAACTAAAGGAGAAAGGCTTGATTGCCATCACCGCGCGGTTGGACCAATACTGGGCCGAAGAGCTGGGCTGCGACCCGGCCGATCTGCATGACGGGGGCGTCACTGTGTGCGCACCGCGCCATCGCGAGGGACCGCGCTGGATGGGGTGGCTGGTGCCGCTCGAGTGCATCGTACTCGCTGATGCGCAGCCGGGCACCGGGGCGGTTTCCGTGACGCCGTACCTGGAAGACACGCTCCGCACCTTCCTGCTGACGGTGCATGAGTTAGGCGACTGCCTGCCGCCGGACGGCAAAGCGCTGGTGCGTTTCGCGCGCGATTTCCTGCCCACCGGCTACCCGAAGATCCACGCGATCCTGCTCTGCCACCCGGAAACCTTCCGCCCGTATCCGGAAGTGCTGCCGGTCGAGCTGCTGCGGAATGACGATTCCCAGGCGGACTGGTTCCGCTACCATTTCGACGGTCCGATCTACGTGGCGCGCGGCGAGCGGGGTGAGATCGCCTCCTGGGCAGCCATCAAGTGCAAGTCAGCCCATGTCTGGGAGATGGCGGTGGCCACCGAGGCGAATTACCGCAACCGCGGGCTGGCGCGCAGCGTGGTCAGCCGCGCCACCCGGGCCGCCCTGGAAGCGGGCAAGGTGCCGCTCTACCTGCATGACCTTAGCAACACCGCCTCCGCCCGCGTCTGCCGCGCGCTCGGTTACCAGTTCTACGGCCACGAGCTCACCTGCGAGTCCGGCCGCATCCCGCCAACCCCGCGCAAACCGATGGGATTCTAGCATTTTAGATTTGAGATTGGTATACTCAGCAACACATTTTGTCGGGGACTGTCCCCGAGCCTGGTGCCCGGTGGGAAGAAAACAAAACCACCGCAGGGACTGTCCCCCACGCAAGCTGAATAAGGAGGATACATGACCGACGAACCGATCACACCTGAAGAGCCCACCGAAACGACCGCGGAAGAGCCACAGGAGGAGCAGGGGCAGGCGCCGGAGATGCGCACCGAGGACGCCGTGCGCTTCGCCATCAATCTCTTCGCCGACCTGGCCTGGATCAACATGGGCATCCGCTCCAACCCGGCCACCAATGAGACGAAAACCGACCTGGGGCAGGCCCGCCTGGCCATCGACGCGCTGGGCGCCCTTGTGCAGCTCACCGAAGGCCGCTTCGACCCCCGCGAAGTGCGCGAAATGAACAACCTGATCTCCACGCTGCGGCTGAATTACGTGGAACGGGCGGCGAAATAGGAAGAAGTGGCTAGTGACTAGTGATTAGTGGCTAGTGTCCTGGCTAGTGAAAGGTCTTCATGAATCAGGAGAGCTTTCCTGATTCAGACCACTAGTCACTAGCCACTAATCACTAGTCACTCCGAAATCGATCTTCCACCGCACCTTCGTATTTTCTTTCCGCGTCAGCCGCAGCTCGGCGATGACGCCTTGCTGTTTGACGCCGCGGGTGAGGGGGCGGTAGCCGGCGGGGACGTAGACGCGGAGGATATACGGGTCACCGCCGACGACGTGGGCGACGCCGGAGAGGCGTTTACGGCCTTCCTCCCACTTGATCGCTTCCATGTCATCCGCGCCCTGGGTCAGGTGGCGGTTGGAGCCGACGAACTGCGGACGGTCGCCGATGGGCCAGTAGGTGATCACCTTGCTGGCGGTGGGCGGCACCTGCACGGAGAGGATGCCTTCGCCGTGGTGCAGCAGCTCCCCGGTGTGCGCGTCCAGGCAGAGCCACTCGCCGGTGGGCAAGCCCAGGCGGCCGGGGTTGAGCTGCACCAACTGTGGTTCCATCTCGTGCCAATTGAACAGCGCCACCACGTCCCACTCGCCGGCGGTGGGGTGCTGCACCTTCAGGTCGAAGATGCCGGGCTTGCCCTCCAGCGGGTAGAGTTCCATCGGGTGGATGTCCGCCACCGGGTAGATGCGCCGCAGCAGCTCCACGCGCTCCTCCGGCAGCTCATACATGCGGTCGCTGGCCATCAGCAATTGCCCGGTGATGCCCAGCAGCGTGGCCCAGAGCTGCGCCTGCGGGAAGGACAGCGGCTCGCGCACGCACACCACGTCGGGGTCGGTGTAGAAGGCGATGGTGTTAAGGAAGAGCCAACGCATGGTGGCATCGATGGACGCCTGCATCCCCACCCAGCTCAACACCACGTCGCCGCCGATGCGCACGCCGTCGCACAGCCCGCAGGACGCCCAGCCTTCCGCGCAATTGAGCAGGAAGCGGTTCGGCCCCATGATAGAGCGGATGGTCTGCAGCCCGCTGCGGTAGGCGCGGTCGCCATCCAGCGAGGGGTCGTCGAGCCGCGCGCGGTATTGCCCGTAAAAGCCGGGCATCATCCCCTGCGCGTCGATCTTCACGTAGTCGAAGTTCCAGTCCTTGCACAGCAGCGTGATGAGCCCGCGCAGGTATTCGAACCCCTCCGGTCCGGTGGGATCGATGTAGTACCGGCCGGCCCAGTCGTAGATCCGTTCCTCTTCCGGCAGCCAGTCGATGGGCTGCGGCTCCGCATGCTCGCCGGGCGAGGAGCCGTCCGCGCGGCGGACGAACAGCTCCGGGTTCTCGTGGTAGTAGTCGGTATCACTCTGCGTAAAGGGGATGCACCAGATACCCGGGCGCAGGCCGCGCGCGCGGATGTAATTGGAGACCCAGCGCATGCCCTGCGGGAAGTCGCGCTCGCTCACCTCGAACCAGTCGCGGTTGTTGCCGAAGCCGGTGCCGCGCCCTTGCCAGCCATCGTCGATCTGCACCCACTCGCAGCCGTATTGCTTCAAGTTCTCCGCCAGCCAGTCGGTATTCTTCACCACCTCCGCTTCGGTGATGTTCAGGTAGTAGTAATACCATGAGCACCAGCCGGCGGGCGGGCGCTGGAAGCGGCGGCGGTTGAGCGGCCGGTACCAGGGCAGGCTGCGGTGGATAGTGAGGTAATCATCCAGTGCGGTAATGGTCAACGGCCCGTCGCAGGTAATGGAGAAGGACTGCAGGTGGCCTTTCTTGACAATGGGCTTGATGAGCAGCCGGTCGGCGCTGAAGACCAGGGCGCGGTCGTGTACCGGGCTGTAGAGCGCATTGCAGAGGCCGCTGGAGGTCGGCCCGCAACCGAGCTGCACCACCTCGGTGTCACCGCCCGGCGCCACCCGGCAGGCGATGCCGTCGCGAAACCCGCGCACCTGCGCCTGCATGCCGCCCGCGTTCCGATAAAACCATCCCGAAGCCGTACGCTCGACCTGCACCTTGCCGGCCGCGCTCTCAATGCGAATCAGGGGACTGTCGATCACCGGGACACCTCCGGAGGATTGGTGGTTGTCTACAGGATAAACGCTTGATGACATAGCGTCAAATCTTAATATACAGGCATATCCAGCGTCACCCGTGACAGACGATCTTATCGCTCAGCCCGGCATTACTTCACATAACTGTCCACACCCGGTAAACTATTGCTATGGGGATGTAAGAACCGCCTGCACTAAAAGTACCGTTCAATCGTTAAGGGAAGCGATTGATCAGGCGAGCCTATGCGAAAACCAGGGCAAACCCCTGAAAGCTATACCCCGAAAAAGCCGGAGATTGCGAGCACGCTGCAAGAGCATATCGGAAATCTTCTGAAGGAGACGGTGACAATGGCAGATTTCCAATGTGCGGGTGATTTACCTTCCCCCGATGACCGTAGCCGCCAGCCATGCGACCGCCGGAAATTGCACACATGATGCAAAGGGAGGCTTAGGCTATGTCCAGCAAATCTACCGGCGTCATTCATGATATCGCACTTGCACACGGCTGCGCGCATCGCACGGACACCACGCCGGGCGACGGCGCGGAAAGCCGTAAGACGGTCACACGCTATTCGTTACGGGGTCTCTACACAGAAGAAAGCGGCGCGGTGCATGTCGGCATTACCGCCTCGTTCGCTGAACTCAAACGTTTATATGACACGACTGACGACCCGGCAGTCCGTGAGCTGTTGTTCAATGACGTGCGCGTTTGCACCCACTGCATCGATGACAAATGCACGACTGTGCTGATGGCCCCGGCCAGGACGCTCACGCTGCATGGGCAAAGCAAACAAGCCTGTTCCATGTGGGGACAATGGCTCAGACTGCCGGTGAACGATGACAATATCTCAGTGTGCGGCAAGATCGTGGAACGGTTCCTGTCCGACGCGGAGGCAAAGGCAGAACCGCATGCGGACCTGCAGGACAACGCGGTGACCTATACCATCGTGCCCAAGGATGTGTTCTACCTCGTCGGCTACCGGGACCGGCACACGGAGATCAGTCGGAAAGACGAGGAGATGGTCAACGCCTGGCTGCCGAAAATGCCGGCGCTGTGCGCGGCGCTCGGTGTGCCCGACGGGGGGCCCTATGCCGGGGCAACGGAGGGCTTCATCAACGGTTCGCAGTACGATTTCATCTTCGGCGTCCTGCTCGACCGCAGGCCTGACGCGGCGGGACTGCCCGAAGGCGTCGTTGTCCGGAAGATGCGGGCGGGCGAATGGGCGGTCTACAACTCATCACGGTCAGATTACCCATCGATCTGGCGGCACTACACGGACCAGTTTTACGGGCTGGAACAACGTGGATGGGACGCTGCGCGCATCCCGTTCGAGCTCTACGATGCCGACGGCAACTGGCGGGACGTGCATATCCCCGTGGACGCGGAGGCGCCGGCCGACGCCGGAAGAATTGTCCGTGAGGAACACCGTCCCGATTTTGTCGTGGCGGGATGGGAGGTGGTCGGTGAAGAAGACCACCCCGACTGGTACGACAACACCGGCATCGAAACGCGGCTGCGAGCACTGTTGAAGACGTCCGGCGCCATATCGTTCCGCTACTGCCTGCATGAATATTACGGCAAGCCCTTGCGCGATGCGCACGGGATCGTCGTTGATGACACGCTGGACATCCCGGATGATTTTCCGCGGAGAACGATCAAAGGCGGTCTGTGGCGCATTGTCACCCACCGGCATTTCAACGGCCATAACGGGGAGGGGTGTTGGGATTTCGGCGGGTTGTTCCTGGACCACCCCCGCGTCTTCGCGACGCCATGCCATAACGCGCGCGGCGGTTACGAGGAAACCTGGCTGCCGATGCGCAAGTGGGGCAGGCTGGTGTATGAACTCGTCGAACTCCCGCCGCTGACAGTGTTCGCCAAACTCGAAGATCCCCTTAACGGCCACACCGTGCCCGACGAGGAATTGCGCACCTATTACACGCTGCCCGGCAACGCCCATCCCGGCACGCTGATTGTGGGCTATACGCTGGCAGTGGTCAATAATATGCCGTTCTACGCGGCGCCGCTGGTCAAAGGGGTGATGGCTTCGGAGAACGCAACGCCTCCGGACGGTTTCGCGGCGCATATCCTTGACGGCGGCAAATTCGTGGAAATCACCGAGGTGAATCCCGACGGGTCGCCGTATCTGCGCGGAGAACCCGGCTGGGAGGTGGCGGGAATTGATTTCCCATTCCCGAACAAAGTCGTGCCGGAGTTTGCGCAGAACACGGACTACTCCCGCCACTGCCGCGTGCTCCAAACCGGCGGCGGCAAGTATTATGAGCTGTATGTGCCGATTGGGTGAGAGTATTTGGGTAACCGAAAGGAGCGTATGAAACCATGGGCGAATCGATGCGAAAACCGGCAAATTCAGTTATCGTTATCGCACTACGTCTGCTCTGCGTGAGCATCGTATTGCTCGTGTCACTGACCTGTGCCACCGCAGAAGGAGCACCCGCCGTGAACAAGCCAACCAGCGCCATATTGCCTAATCTTCGCCCGATGGTCAACTGGAACCTCGGGCAGAACTACCAGGTTAACGGTTACCTGCAGTTCCAGATGGAGTGCCTGGGTGAGAGCAAGGACTATGACTACTGGTTCTTCGCCGGCGTCAGCGGCGATATTTACACGCAAGTTTTCACCCCCGACCCCGCGAAGTTCTGCCAATCACTCTCGCACATCGCCTTCAGTCCGGAGTTAGCCAGCACGTGGTACGATGCCGTTGGTTATGATTTCACCATCGTCACGGAAGAGCAGTTCAACGCCGACCGGCAGCGTTATGTGGGCGAGTTGATGAAGTTTATCGACCGCGGTATCCCGGTCGTCGCCAAAGAGACCGCCAGCTCGACGCGCGGATGGGCTCAGGAGTATTCGGTGCTGGTAGGCTACGAGGACAAGGGTGGCCAACTCCTGTTCCTGGAGGGCGCCAGCACCGAGCCCTACAAAGTGGCGACGAACCGGAACGTCAGCTATCTGTTCATTCTCCCCGGCGTCAAGAAAAAGGCGCCACCGCTGGCCGACGTTTATCGTAAAGCCGTGCTGAATATCCCCGAGCTGCTCACCCGACCGCAGAAGGGCGATGTCTCCTTCGGCCGCGGAGCCTTTGAGGCCTGGGCCGACCACCTGCTGGCCGAGGACTACGCGGGCAAGACCGACAAGCAAATCGGCCTCTGGGAGGTTCATGGCACCTACGTCTGCATCCTCGCGACGAATGGCTCGTGCCGCACCTTCCTGGAGCGCGCCCAGAAACTCTGTCCCGACTTACCTTTCCTTGCCAATGTGGACAAGGAATACGCCGAGATGAGCCGGATCTGGTCAAAAGAGCTGGCCCCTACCGGCGGCTCCTTCGACATCACCTACGTGACGCTCCGGAACAAGGAGGCCAAGCGGCCTATCGCCGAGATCATCCGCCGCTGCACCACCAGCTGCGATCGGATCGTCGAGATCTACCGGGCAAACGGCTACGCTCCCGAGGCGCAACTGAAGCCGCAACCCCGTTAACTCCAAGACATCGCGCCTGTTCCGGGACAACTCCGGCTGTAGACTGGCGTTGTCCCGGACCGGTACAACCCCTGATAATTTAACCTTATGTTTGCTATTGCACCTATTGACATGATAGCAAACACCTGTATTAATATGGTTGGTATGGACTACGTATTTTGCGAAGGGCAACCAAGGAAAACACAGAGGAAAAGGAGGAGCGATATCATGCCATCGGGAATAATCGCGGGCGTCAAGCCGCTTGCACAGTTCATGGACGACGGTTCCTTCCTTCTGCCCGAGATACCGGCGGTTTACCGGGCTGTGCAGGCGCTGGGTTGCCCTGCGTGGGTGGATTACGACTACGTGTTGAGCGTATCGGGCGCGGCGGTCCGCCTCACGTGGCAGCAGGGATGGGCGGCCTATGATGGCCCGGCGAATCAGAGCGACCAGTTTTTTGACGGCGAGGAGTATACGGACGTCAAACTCGCTTTTGAGCGCCTCGGTGTCTCGTATACCCTTCGTCATGCCTCCGATATCGGCATTGAAACTGCAAAGCGTGAGATCACTGAGTCGATCGACCGCGGCGTTCCCGTGCTGCTGACCGACCGCTCAGTCTGCATACTCGGTTATGACGGCGACTCGCTACTCGGGATCTCCACGTTCGCTGACGGGAATACGCGCGAAGCTCCCCACGGCTATAACCGTTTCGACGACTGGCAGCGTGAGCTATCCGCTTATTTCATCATCGAGAGCAACGCGCCGCGTGAAATGGACAGGCGGCTCCTTGCCGATACGCTGGGGACGGCGGTCAAGCTCGCGACGACTGCACGCATCGGCAAACTCGGCGACACGGCGCTGGGAATATCGTCGTTTGACGCCCTCGCCGAGCAGCTGGTGTGGGACGAGAGCTTTGAGCCGCTCGAGCCTGGCAAGCGCTATGAAGGCAATATCAGCTTCCCCTATGACCGGCCGCAGGGCTATTACCGCGAGGACGGGGCACGCACGCTCGGGAGCCGCTTCTGGGATGGCTACTGCGACTTTTTGTGCATGCTCAATGGCTACGACAACTTCTCGCGGTTCCTGGAACGATACGCCGGCGTTGTGCCGGAGTGGCACGACAAGCTGCTCCAAGCGGCGAAAGACTACCACGCCGCCTGCGATTACTCCGGTAAGCTGTGGCAGTATGTGACGCCCGACGACAACGGCGTGGCGAAATTCAAGGACAAAGACGTCCGCTACGCGTTCGCCGCCCATATGCTCAGAGCGAAGGTGTATACGGTCAGGGCCGTTGAGACACTGCAACAACTGATATGACGAATACGCACCGGCGAGGACTGATCCGGCGAGCGCAGGGCGGGAGAAATGCGAGATTCAACAGATTCCCAATTATGGTTATCTCCAAGCTGTCCTTTGATGTTGTCGGATAAAGTCATCGGCGTATTTACGAACCCTGACAATATGTTGTACGGAGGGCAAACATGAATATTACTATCAAACCACTCACACCGGAGCTTTCTGCCGATTATTTTGATTTCTTTGAAAACCGAGCGTTCACGGACGATTCCCCATATCGGTGTTATTGCCAGATGTATCAAATGACCAAAGAGCAAGCGAAAGCGGCGTTCGACGATGCAGAGGGGCGAGATCCCGGCCGCGTCTCCCGAGAAGTCGCCGAGTGGCAGATTGATTCAGGCATGCTGTGTGGCTATCTGGCGTTCGTGGACGGTGTGGCCATCGGTTGGTGCAACGCAAACGACAAAGCGAATTTTCCCATCGAGTCGTGTACCGGCGCGCGTATCCACGCACCGGCTGAAAAGCGCGAAAAAGCCGTGGTCTGCTTCGAGATCGCCCCGGAATTTCGCGGAAAGGGCGTCGCTACCGCTCTCTTACGGCAGGTCGTGGCCGACGCGAAAGCCGAGGGCTGTATCGCCGTCGAGGGTTTCCCCGTCGTGCGCGGCGAACGATACGAATGGGATAGCGCCGGCCCTATTCGGCTGTATGAGAGCGTAGGGTTCACTAAAATAGCAGAACAGGATGAGGTTTGGGTGATGAGGAAAGAGTTGAAATAACAGCATGCGGGTGCTGGTAGGTCTCCATTAAGTAGGCGATTTTCTCGCTGGGTGACTATCACCCAGTCACGTAGCGTTATTTTATCAGAAAGGCTTTTGCAATGAGGACATTGCTCGAGAATGTGGTTCCGTATCCCATTGACTGTGAAATGCGGTTCGGGTCAGTCATAGCCGCGCTGTTAACGAGCCAGGATCAGAACCTTCCCGATGGGATGCAGACCTGTACCAGCCCCCACCGAAAGACTGGCGCTGCGGGAGTTGCGAGCGAATAAAGGATTAGAGAAACAAGCGCGTGTTATCGTCGCGGACATACTTGCACACTGGGAGGAATAGGAGAGTGAAGGGACAATCGTCCCTGCATCTCGATGAAAAAATTCGCTTGTGTGCAATGAGGGAATCTCGGAGGTGCAATGCAATGGCTGAGTATGAATACGGGCGCATCCGCACCCTGGCGCAGTGCCTGGCCAATGCCGGCATTGATACGGCCATCGCCGCGCAGATTCTCGCAGGCGGTGAGCAGATCCGTGCGAGCACCACGCCGGAGCGGAAAGCGGAATGGATGCGGCACGCCATGGAGCAGCATGGATGCGCTGCTCGATGCCGAGACCCGGCAGGATGTGCGGGAATCCTGCGCCTGCTGCCTGGGCGGGAAACGGTTGAAGATGAGCACCGCGATCGCCAAAGCATACCAGACGCTGGAGGAGCGGATCGCGGCCGCAAACAACACCCCGTTTGTCTTCGGGCACAGCGTCAGCCTGGAGGACGATGGCCGTGTCCTGGTCCGCTTTGCCCCGGATGATCTTGAGCAGTACCAGTGCGTCTGCCTGCGGAAGGCCGTGGAACCGATCTCCGCGACCTACTGTTATTGTTGCGGCGGGCATGTCAAGCACCACCTGCAGATCGCGCTCGGTCGGACACTCTCCTGCACGGTGCGCTCTTCGGCGCTCTGCAGCGGGGGAACACAACCGTGCACATTCCTGTTCGACATTCATGAATAGGTTAAAGGGAATCTTCGCAATGTATCATGCGAAAGAGCGCCTTGATAACCCTAGCATAAATGCATAGTCCGTGCGAATCGATACAAAACGTGGAAGGTCCATTTCCACGTTTTGCACTAGATCCGTTCCTCCAGCATCCGCCGGCTCTCGTCATCGAGGTCGTTGATGTCCGCGATGTCGTAGCGGTTGCCTTCGGTGTCGATCAGTGTCACGCGGTGGGGGAGGGGGCGCTGGATGTTTTCCTGCTGGCGGCGGACGTTGAACTTGATGGGGCCGCGATCGGTCTCCGCTTCCCAGATGGAGAAGTCGAACAGGTCGCGGCAGGAGATGATGCGCAGGATCTGCGGCACCAGGTAGCGGCGGTTCAGCTCTTCGCGGATGAGCGCCAGCGGCTCGTACGGCCAGCCGTGCAACTCGCGGATGATGCCGATCTCCTTATTATCCTTGTCCACCACCGACAGCCAGGCTTCCGGATCGCTGAGCGGGAAGAGGCGGTAGATGCCGACGTCCTTCCAGTCCTCCTCCGCCTGCGCGCGCAGCTGCAGTCGGTCGTTCGCGAACTGCCAGCAAAACAGCTCCGGCGTCACCCACCGGATCTCCTCCGGCGCCGGCTCCTGGACTTCGCTCTCGGTTGTCACTTTTTCTTCTGTCATCGATCCTGCCTCATACATAGAACGATACTCGCTTTAAAAGATTGAAAAGATGAATTATTGTTTTTTCAAATGATCTCATTTTAATCCGGCAAATCATTTCAATCATTTTTTAAGCGAATCCCGTTTTATGTATAGTTGCTATCGCTGTACCGCCTGCACTTTCGAGATCTCCTGGTACATCTGCACCAGGCGGTGGAATTCACCTTCTTCTTTGGCCAGCAGCTCGTCGTGGGTACCGATTTCGACGATTGCACCGTCTTTCAGCACAATCAGACGATTGGCGTTTTTCAGCGTGGAGAGGCGGTGGGCGATGGCGAAGGTGGTACGGCCTTTGATCAGTCGCGCGGTCGCCTCCTGGATCTGCTTCTCCGTCTCCACGTCGACGTGCGAAGTGGCCTCGTCGAGGATGAGGATGCGCGGGTTGTGCAGCACCGCGCGGGCGATGGCCAACCGCTGTTGCTCGCCGCCGGACAGGCCTTTGCCGCCTTCGCCGATCAGCGTCTCATACCCGTCCGGCTTGGCGCGGATGAAGTCGTGCGCGTTCGCCACCTTCGCCGCGCGGATGATCTCTTCTTTGGAGGCATCCGGCTTGGCGTAGGAGATATTGTCCGCCAGCGTGCCGCTGAAGAGGAAGGTGTTCTGCGGTACCAGGCCGATCTGCTGGCGCAGGTCCGCCACCTTCAAGTTGCGGATCGGCACGCCGTCGATGAGGATTTCGCCGTCGTTGACGTCGTAAAACCGGCAGAGCAGGTTGATGGTGGTGGACTTGCCGGCGCCGCTGTGCCCGACCAGCCCGATCATCTCGCCTTCCGCCACCTCGAAGCTGACGTGCTTCAACACCGGCCGATGCCGTTCGTAGCCGAAAAGCACGTCCTTGAAGGTGACCTTGCCGGCGATCTCCTTTAGCGGAACGGCGTCCTTCGCCTCGACCACGTCCGGCTCGGAGTCCAGCACTTCGAAGATGCGCTCGGCGGCGGTCAGCGAGCGGGTGCACCAATTAATGAGCATGGACATCCACTGCACCGGGCCGTAGAACATGGTGACATAGGAAATGAACACCAGCAGATCGCCCAGCGTGAACGGCTTGGTTTTCAGCATGCCCAGCACGGACAGGTTATGATCGTGAATGACGAAACGGCCGCCGATATACCAGACCAGCATCGAGCCGAGCATGACCAGCACCGAGATGCCGGAGAAGAGGAACGCCCAGGTCCATTCCGCCTTCACGCCGGCCTTCGCCAACTCGTCGCTCTGCTCGTTGAAGCGCGCCATCTCGCGCGGCTCCTGCGCGAAGGCGCGCACCACCCGCATGCCGTTCAACGTCTCGGTGAGGATGGCGTTGAGCCGGCCCCAGCGCGAGAAAAAGCGATTCATATAAAAGCGGATGCGTCGCCAGAATTTCCCGGAGAGGATGGCCACGATGGGCGCCGGCACCATCACGCACAGCGCGAGCATCCAGTTCATGTGAAAGAGCATGAAGCCGATGCCGAGGATGTTCAGCACGTTGATCGCCAGGTCCTGCGACCCCCAGATCAGGAACTGCTGCAGTTGCCCGGTATCCTGGTTCACGCGGGAGATGACCTGGCCCATCTGCCGCTTGTCGAAGAAGTTCAGCGACAGATACTGCAAGTGCTTGAAGAGCTGGATGCGCACGTCGTGGGTGATGCGGTTGCCGAGATAGGCGCTGAGCCAGCTCATCACCACGCCGATGATGCGGGTGAGGATGAGCACGGCGACCAGGATCAGGGCGAGTTTACCGAGCAGCACCAGCTTATCATGAATGGCGGCCGGCGAGAGCAGTTCCTTTTCCGGCAATTTCAGCGCATTATCGACCAGCGGTTTCTGCAGGTAGGGCGGAATCAGGCCGATGGCGGTGCTGAAGGTGGCCAGCAGCGTCAGCGAGATGGCCGTCATCCAGTGCGGGCGCAGGTAGTCGATCAGGCGCCGCAGCGTCTTGCCCCGTTCGGTGCAGAACGGGCAGACCTTGGTGCCCTTTTCCAGCGGCATGCCGCACTTCGGGCACTTCTGCGCCTCCTGCTCCGGCAGCTCTGCCTCCTCGCCTTTCAACCACTTTTCCAGCAGACCGGCGGCGGTAGCAAAGTCGGGGCTGCGGCGGTTGGTGAAGCGCAATAATTCGAGCGGCTTGCCGTCTTTCGTCACTTCCAGCGCGCCGCCGCCGACCAGGTTCGCCACCTTCGGCTCACTGATCTCGGAGAGCGGCAGGATGAAACGCTGCTCGATGCCGGCGCCGTTTTTGCTGAAGACCAGCACGTGCTGGTCGGTCACGATCAGCCACTCGTCGCCGAGCGCGCCGTCCGGATGCAGGTCGCCTTCCGCGCACAGCCGGATCGCTTCGTCGAGTTGAATTCCTGCGGGCAGTGTCGTATTCAGCATTTCCTGTGCTCCCTTTGCGCAGCAGCAGCAGCCTGGCCGAATCCCTTCCACGAGCAGTGGACAGTGCGGCAAAGTATCCTATCACCTTTCATTCGCTCCGACAAGCCGATTTTTGAAAGTGATAACTACTGATATCTCATGACGTTTTCGGCAAGATAAATATGCACCTGATCCGGGCATCATGCCATTTATTTGCCAAAGAGTATAAACGGAATGCGATACGCTTTTGCTAAAGGCTGCCGTCCGCTTTCCTGGTTAGAAGAGACAACCCCCGTGGTATAATAGAGAAAATGATTCAGGAAAACCGGGAAAGCAGGTGCAGCCATGCCGGTCATTATCTATCCGCCCAATCTACCACTGCACGAACGCGTGGTGTTTCACCGCCAGGATCAGGAAGGTCGCTGGGGTGCGCCCATCGCCTTCGTGCCGTTTCTGATCTTCACCGCGGTAGTCTATCTGCTGGGATTATGGGGGGTGTCGAACGCGCAATCCTGGGAGATCTTCAAAAATCTCGGCGCGGATAAGACGCAGTTGATCATGTCGTTGCTGCCGGCGATCATCCTGGTGGGCACCATCCTGATTTTCCCCCACATCTCATCGCCATTGTTCGCGTATAAGATGGCGCTGATGCAGGACGAATACGATCAGCAGATTCGCTGGAACCTGGCGGTGGTCTCGACGGCGCATATCTATTGCGGGCGGGAGGCACAGGTCGCGTGGGTCAACCTGCTGGAAACCCTTACCACCGAGGACCGCCAGCTCGCGCTGAGCTATATCAAGCGCGTCTGCAGCCGCCTGCAACAGATTCCGGTGCTCACCGCCCGCGACTGGCTCACCGCGTTGATCGTCTGCGTGGTGGCCTTCGTCATCAGCGTGGTGTTCCTGGTGCCGCCGGGGAAAGTGATTCACGCCGTCTTTCACAGCCTGACGCTGGCCATCGTCGTGCAGCTCTTCATGCTCTACCTGTATACCCAGCGCTGGCAACACATTCGCCGCCTGATGGAAACGCTGGATATCTTCGAAGAGCTGACCCCCTCGCGCAAGCAAGAGGACGCGCCGGTGCGGGAAGACGAAGTGACGCGCTGGACCAGGGAACAGGAAGAGCGCTTTACGCTGCGCACCGGAACCGGAGAGAAAAAATACGTTCCGCCGTCGCAAGCGGACGCGCCGCCGGTGCCGTGGGAAGAGTGAAGAAGCGGAGAAAAGAAGAAGAGTAAAAGAGAAGATATTATTTTTATGATAAGGAGACTGAAATGGTTGGGAAAATTACAAATCATCCTGAACTACTGGTGTTTCAACGGGGATTCACTGCAGCAATGTTAATTTACAAGTTGAGCAAGTCCTTTCCGAAAGAAGAGACTTATTCGCTGACAGATCAGATTCGGCGGTCATCACGCTCGGTGTGCACGAATATCGCGGAAGCGTAGAGGAAACGGAGATATGAAGCGGCATTCATCAGCAAGTTGAACGATGCAGAAGCTGAGGCTGCGGAGACACAGGTCTGGCTTGATTTCAGCGTGCAATGCGATTACATCACAGAAGATGACTACAACAGGCTCTATGCCGATTATACCGCCATTCTGGGGATGCTCACGAGCATGATCAATTCTCCAGAGAAATGGGTGATCTCAAAGAAAGCGCATATAAACCATTTATCGTCTTTTCTTCTTTTCCTCCTTTCTTCTCTTCTTCTCCCGTTCATGCGGATTGCGTCCGCTCGCCTCATCTGGTAGCATATCCCCGATATGACCTGGATTTCGGCACTGGCATGGATCGCGGGCTTGTGGCTTGCGGCCGGCATTGAGGCGGCGTGGGGTGGGGGGATGCCCGGGCCCTTGCTGCTGGTGGCGCTGGCGGCGGGGTTGTGGTCGGGTCCGCGAGTGGGTCTGCTGGTGGGCGCCGGCGCCGGGGTGTGCGACGCGGTGCTGTTCGGCGGGAATTTCATGGCGGCCGGTTTCATCGGCATGGCGTGCGGCGGCGCGGCCGGGCTGTTGACGCCCTGGCTGTCCAAACGGCATTTGCTGGTCGGGCTGGCCACCGCGCTGGTGTGTTCGTTCCTGGTCGGGCTGCTGCTCGGGTGGCCGCATCACCACCAGCTTGCCGGCGCCGCTCTGGCCGCACTCGGACGCGGCGGCGAGAATACCTTGTGGATGATGCCGATTTATGGTATCGTATTACTCGTATTTCGAGGTGAAAACACCTCAATGCGTGGGGAATAAGACAGGCAGAGCACGTTTATGAAAGAATTGCAGATCGTAACCTATCCGGACCCGGTGTTGCAGAAAAAAGCGTCACGCGTCGAGCGGGTGACGCCGGAGATCCGCGCCTTCACCGAGGAGATGCTGCACGCGATGCGCGAGGACCACGGCGTAGGCCTGGCCGCGCCGCAGGTAGGCGTGTCGCTGCGCATTATCGTAGTGGAAGCGAATGACAAGACGCATGTCCTGATCAACCCGCAGATCATCGCCAGCGAAGGCACGCAGACCGGCGCGGAGGGGTGCCTGAGCCTGCCGCGGCTGTACGCCGAGGTCACGCGCGCCTTCCGCGTGACGGTGACCGGCACGAACGCGCGCGGCAAAAAGGTCATCCTCAGCGGCGAAGGCTTGTGGGCGCGCGCCATGCAGCACGAGATCGACCATCTCGACGGCATCCTCTTCGTCGACCGCGCCATCCCCGATTCGTTCCACTGGGTCACCGGCGAGGAGGACGAGGAAGGCAACTACATCACCAAGCCCACCAGCCTGGAGGACGCGAAACGGTTTTTCGAGAAGCAGGTCCAGGTGCGGGCGTAGTTGTGAAGCAATGAGAGCTTCAGGGAACTGACCTCGAATCTCTGCCTGTTACTAAATCTTCCACCCGGCAGAGGGTCAGTCACCATGTCCAGGAAAGCTTTCCTATGCGCGGGAACTGACCCGCTAACGGGCTCTGGCTTCTTGTGGCCGGGCTTTAGGTTCGAGGTCAGTCCCCGAAGATCTTCGTTGTTTCATCACCTCATCATTCACCTGGCAGGTATGCCCCTCAATTTCAGCGAAAGTAACGCGTGAGGTTTTGCATGCGCATTTTGTTCTTCGGTACCAGTCCCTTCGCGCTGCCGGTGCTGCAGGGGCTGGTCGATCGTGGCGAGACGGTGGTGGGCGTGGTGACGCAGCCGGACCGGCCGGCGGGCCGCGGGGGCAAGTTGACGTCGCCGCCGGTGAAGGAGCTGGCAGCGGCACTGGGATTGCCGGTGCTGCAGCCGGAATCCTGCCGGACGCCGGAATTCCTGGCGACCGCACGCGACCTGGCGCCCGAGCTCAGCGTGGTGGTGGCCTACGGGCAATTCTTGCCGGATGCGCTGCTCGCGGTGCCTCCCCATGGTTCCGTGAACCTGCACGGCTCGCTGCTGCCGAAATTCCGCGGGGCGGCGCCCATTCAGCGCGCGATCATGGCCGGCGAAGAGCGCACCGGCGTCTGCCTGATGTGGATGGCGCGCGAGATGGATGCCGGCGATGTCATTGCCTGCGCCGAGACGCCGATTTTCCCGGAGGACACGGCCGGCACGCTGTCCGAGCGCTTAGCCGCATTGGCGGCGAAGCTGCTGATCGACTGGCTGCCGGCCCTGGCGCAGGACCAGGCGCCGCACCACCCGCAGGACCCATCGCAGGTCACCTTCGCCCCACCCATCCGTAAAGAGGAGCGCGAGATCGACTGGTCGCAACCGGCGGCCGTCATCTGGCGGCAGATCCGCGGCCTGGCGCCGGCGCCGTCCGCCGTTTCAACCTTCCGCGGGCAGCCGTTGAAGGTGCTTGCGGCGGAAATAGCAACAATCTCGCCCGGACGTGCAGGAGAACCCGGCGAGATCGTTGAAATCAATGTAACAGCCGGGCCGGTGGTGGCGACGGGACAGGGGTTCCTGCTGCTGCTGGCGCTGCATCCTGCCGGCAAACGCCCACTGTCCGCCGCCGAATTCCTTCGCGGATATCGGATCGCGACCGGTGAGCGATTCGGCAGTGCCGCAGCGGAATAATCGGCGGAAAACCATCGTCGTTCTGGTGTGTAAAATTGAATATCTTTCCGATAAAGCCGTTGCGTATGAAAAAAGCGCTCGGAAATATGCAATTCTTTGTCGGAAAGTGTTGTCAACCGGGCGAAGAATTGCTATCCTACCTACAGTTTACCCGGTGTGAGCGCTCCGGGTATCACACAGTGCCACTGTGACTCTTGTGAAGGAGACGAATCATGTCTGTTGACTTGCAGGCACTTGCCGACAACATTATCAAAGGCAAGAAGAACCCCGCTGTCGAGCTGACCCAGCAGGCCATTGCGGAAGGCATTGCCCCGCAGACCATTGTGAACAACGGTCTGATCGCCGGCATGGCCGTAGTGGGCGAGAAGTTCAAAAAGAACGAATTCTACGTTCCGGAAGTGCTGATTGCCGCCCGCGCGATGAAGGAGTGCATGGCTCTCCTCAAGCCGCTGATGGCCGATGCCGGCGTCAAGCCGGTGGGCACGGTTGTTATCGGCACCGTTAAGGGTGACTTGCATGACATCGGCAAGAACCTGGTAGCGATGATGCTGCAGGGGAACGGCTTCGACGTCGTGGACATGGGTGTGGACGTTTCGCCCGAGAAGTTCATCGACGCCATCAAAGAGAGCAAGGCTGAAGTGATCGCCCTGTCCGCCCTGCTGACCACCACCATGCCGGGCATGAAGCAGGTGATCGATGCGCTGGAAGCGGCGGGTATCCGCGGCAGCGTGAAGGTCATGATCGGCGGCGCGCCGGTGACCCAGAAGTTCAGCGACGAGATCGGCGCCGATGGTTATGCGCCGGATGCCGCGAGCGCGGTCGACCTGGCCAAAACCCTCAAGGGTGTGGCGGTCGCCTAATAACCCGCGCGGAGTCTTTTCCGTCTGACCCTCGTCTTCTCACGAAGGCGGGGGTCATCTTCGTCTCCTTGTCCCTGATTTGTTGCAAACTGCAATAATTTGGGTACATTATACGTAACTGAAAGGGACGAATCATGCTTGGACACCTGTTCTTTTTCGACTATACGATGGTGGTGCTGATTCCGGCGATCCTGCTGTCGCTGTATGCGCAGTGGAAGGTGAACAGCACCTTTGCGAAGTATTCCAAGGTGCCGAACCGGCGCGGGCTGACGGGCGCGGACGTGGCCACCGCTATCCTCAATGGCTACGGCACGTCGGCGGGCATCGAGCAAGGGAAATTCGCGGAGGCGAGGGGCGGACTGGCCGCGGTGCATGTCGAAGCTGTCGCCGGCACGCTGTCCGACCATTATGACCCGGGGGCGCGCGTGCTGCGCCTTTCCGAGCCGGTATACGGCAGCCGCAGCATTGCCGCGGTCAGCGTCGCCGCGCATGAGGCCGGCCACGCGTTGCAGCATGCGGTGCGTTATCCGTTTCTCGGCCTGCGGTCGATGACGGTACCGCTTGCGAATATCGGCAGCAATCTGGTGTGGCCGATCCTGATTATCGGGATGATCGCCGGGTCGAAGGTATTCATGGGCGCGTTGAATATCGCGATCCTGCTTTACCTGGGCGTGGTGGCCTTCACCATCATCACGCTGCCGGTCGAGTTCAACGCAAGCCGCCGCGCGCTGCGCGTGCTGGAGGAAGGCGGCTTCCTCGCGCAGGACGAGATGCCCGGCGCGCGTGCCGTGCTCAACGCCGCCGCGCTGACCTATGTGGCGGCGACCGTTTCCGCCGTGATGATGCTGCTGCGGCTGGTCCTACTGCGAAACATGTCCAGTCGGAACTAACGCAAAGATTGCCTGTATATCACGCGAAAGGCCGGGAGAATGCATTCTCCCGGCCTTTCGTTTCAGAGTGTGATGCCTGCGTTACTCGTAGACGGTCACCCTCACCGTGCGGCGTCCCCATTGCAGCGCCGCGCGGCGAGAAGAGAAGCAGACGTCGATCCGGTTCCCCTTAATGGCGCCGCCGACATCGCCAGCGATGGCGAGACCGTACCCCTCGACAAACACGCGCGAACCGAGCGGAATGATGCGCGGATCGACGGCAATGACGCCCTCTTTTGCGTGCAGGCCGATGGCGGTGTGGCCGCTGGCATATCGCCCGCAGCTAGCCGGGCCGGGATCATACGCGGTGGCGACCACGCGCAACACGCGTCCAGCACGTGAGGGCGCGGCGCCGCGGCGGACGATAGTGGGCGTGGGTTTCACCAGCACCCTTCGGCTCTGCGTCCACTGCACGCTGATCACTCCGTCTTTGCGCCAGATGCAACGCTTCTGCGTGCCGACGCCCGGCTTGCCTTGACTGATCACCACCGGTTTTGTCGTCATGCGGCGATCCCAGCGGGTGATGACCGGTGGGTCGATGGTGACCTTCTCATCGATGATCTCGAAGGTCACGCGCTCCACCTTCACCACGATCCCATCGGTCAGCACGGCGTCTACCGGCGGCGTGACCTTGTCGTGCGGATCCAGCACAATCTTCTCGTGCTCAAGCAGGCTTTTGACCGTGCCATCGCCGATGCTAAACTGCCGCTCATCCCCATCCACACGCAGTGTGACCTGCAGGAGGGGTTTCGAGGGCGTTGGTACATTTTGTGCTGGTAAGGTGAGGGAAAATCCGAAGGTCAGCAGTAAGGTAAATGCAAGGCTGATCCGTATGTGTGTTCGCCAGAAATGACGAACTTTTGACTGCACCGTTGTTCGGTGCGAGCCTCTCTGGCTCATCGCTACTCCCCCTTTCAGGGTCTTCGCGTGGTGCTGAGCGGGCTGCGATGTAAGCTGTGATGATGCTCCTAGTACTGGTACGACGTAAACGTAACTGTGACTGCTACGGGGGAATCCCCCGGTCAACCAATGACGTTGAAGTCTACCAGCAAGCTACAGGTCTGTCAACCCTTGTGAAAATGAGCACAAGGAACCATAACTATTACATTATCGGTATACTACATATATACTTTACCGCAGACGTTGCCGGAAGGCCTCTTCGATCCGGCGCAATTCGGCCGTGGTGGCGGCGGGAATCTTTGCTTCGACATCGGCGGCGACCAGTTCGGCCGCTTGCGCACGGGCCGTTTCCGCGAGCGGCTGTGGACAGCTTTCTCGCGGCTTGCGGTTGAGCACTGCCGGCTGATACAGGTGCTCGCGGAAATTGCACAGCGTGTCCTCGGTTTCGAGGTAGCACCCAGCGATGCCAACCTCGCGGATCAGATCGTACTGCATTGTCTCGTCATCCACGCGATACCCACGTTCAAAGTGACGGATATAGTCGATCATCTCGTTATCGATCACCAGTTGGGCCGGCGACATCGTCATCTCGGACTCCAACTGGCCCATGCCCCAGATTACGCCGACTCGCTCCCGGATGTGTGTCCCAAAACCGAACATTTTCTCCAGCCCAGCTTGCTCGTCTTCATAGACGGCCTCCGTGGAGACCCAGGAGCTGGACGGCAAGCGATAAAAGCGCCCCATGGCCGCGGAAGCGCGGGCAAAGAGGGCGTTTTCCGGCCCGCCAGTGACGGCGGTAGCGTGCCGCATGTCGAAGGTGTGCGCCAGGCCCAGGTTGTAAATCACCGGCCGTCCCGGCTCCAGCAGTTGGTTGACGATGATGCCGGCGAGGATTTCCACGTTGCCCACCACGATGGAGCCGGCGAGCGATACGGGACCGGTGACCCCGGCCATCGGCTCGCCGTTGATGGTGACGGGGATGCCGTGGCCGGCACTGCGGCGGAAGATCTCCAGCGCCAGGTGCGTCCAGCGCAGCGGGCCGTGCGCGGTGAAGCCCATGCTGAACCAGGGGCCGGGGAAGAGCGGCTTCATGGCGGCGATGGCCTCCATGCCGGTGGGGGAGAAGCAGAGCACGCGAATGTGTTTGCGGCAATTCTCGGCAATCACGCGCAGTCCGACGAAATCGCGGCAGGGCGGCGGCACGTCCGCCATGGCCATGCCTAGCACGCCCTGCACGTTGCGCAGATGATCGCAGAGACGCGCTACATCGGCCAGGTCGGCGGCAGTGGCGCCGCGCCGTTCCACGCCATCCCAGATATACATGCCCGGGTTGGTCCAGAATACGGGATCTGATTCGGGGGTGAGAGCCACGCTCGATCCATCGCGCGCGGCCAGTTCTACCGTCTGCGGCGCCAGCGCCAGGTATTCCCGCACCATCTCCGGCGGGAAGCGCACCTCCTGCGCGCCGGCGCCCGGACGTGCACCGGCGCGCAGCAGCAGGGCAACAATCTCGTCATGCTCCAGGCGCACGCCAACCTCGCCGAGTATGCGCAGGCTCGTGTCATGAATTCGTTTGGCATCTTCCGGGGACATTGCTCCTCACCTCCACTGTTACTCCGTTGCCGTTTCTGCTACAATTCGCCTGTTATGTATAGAATGGTTGTCGAAGGTCATTTCAGCGCGGCGCATGAAATCCGCGGGCACACCGGGCTCTGCTGCAAGCTGCACGGGCACAATTACCGCGTGGTCGTGCACCTGGCGGGCAGTGAGCTGGATCAACTCGGCATGCTCATCGATTACGGCGATGTCAAACATGCGCTGGGGCAGGTGCTGCAGCCGCTCGACCATGCTTACCTCAATGAGATGGACCCCTTCACCATCGTGAATCCGACCAGCGAGGAGATCGCCCGGGTGATCTACACCCGCCTGCGCGACACGCTGCTCACCACCGACGATCTGCGCCGGCGCGTCCGCCTGCAAGAAGTGGTCGTCTACGAAACCGAAAAACAAGGCGTCGGCTACGGAGAATAATTTATGCCGCTTTACGAATTCGAATGCCAGCAATGCCACGTCGTCTTTGAAGAACTTGTCCGCATGGGCAGCACCGGCGAAGGGCTGAATTGCCCGACGTGCGGCCATGAGAAGGTCGGCAAGAAGATGTCTACCTTCTACGGCCGCGCCAGCAGCGGCAACGGCTCGCATCACAGCGTGGGCGGCGGCTGTGGCGGCAACTGCGAAGGTTGCGACGGAAACTGCTCCTGCCATTCCCACTGATAGAGAATTCAACACCCCGGAGTTCTTCCCTTTGCGTCTTTGCGCCTTTGCGTGAAACATCGGATTTTAGTTTCTCGCAAAGGCGCAAAGACACAAAGAAAATAGTAACGTTACCGCCTTTCCGCATTTTTCATCAGAATTCAATCCCCGCATCATCATTCCTTAACCTGGTTCTGCGAGACTATACGCATCAACTTGTTAGGAAGGACACGCCCGCGTGCCGGCGAATCTACTGATATCTCGCCTTTCTACCGGGAGGATACCGGTGCAAGCCCTTGCGCGCATTGCCTTGCCGCTGCTCCTCATTTGGACACTCTCATGCCACGCCAGCCAGCTCACGGAGGCGTTCGCGCAGGACACGCGCGGGCAGGGGATGGCGGCGGTCGCCCTCGCACGGCAGGCGCTGGAATATTCCGTGCGAACACACGAGCCGCTGCCGGCGCCGAAGGAACTGCCGCCGCTGCTGCGGAAACGCGGCGCGGTCTTCGTCAGCAGCATGATCATCGGCAGCGGCGCCCCGCGTTGCTGCATGGGCACGCTGACCCCGCAGATGCCTACGCTGGCGGAGGAGATCATCAACAACGCCTACCTGGCTGCCGTTGCCGACAAGCGCTTCAAGCCGCTGCGCCCGGCCGATCTGAAAAGCCTGCGCGTCATTGTCTCCGTCATCGGCGAATGCACCCCGATTAACGATCTCTCCACCCTCGATCCGTTGCGCGACGGCCTGGCCGTGCGCGGGCCGCGCGAGACGGGGGTGGTGCTGCCCGGCGAAACGCAGAAGATCGAGACCATGCTCGCGTGGGGGCGTATCCGCGCGAAACTGTCACAAGATGCCCCCGCGGAATGCTTCCGGCTGGAGGCCGTCCGCTTTATGGAAGCTCCCGCGAAAGAGGAACACCATGCTCAGAAACGTTAGCCTTTTCCTGCTGCTGCTGTGCGCGCTGGCCACGCTGGCCGCGCCGGTCAAGCTCGATCCGCCAAACCTGACGCTGCAGGTCTACCAGCGCATCTTCCCGCCGCAGAAACCGCCTACCATGACGCTGGAGCTGTATAACCTGCGGTCGGCTACAATACGCATTTATCCGACGACGGTTGAGGCGCTGATCCCGAACGCCGCCGTGCTGGAAACCTCCAACGATCGCAAAAACCCGAACTCGGTGGCGGGGCGGCTGGCGCGGATGACGCTGTCGAAGCCGGTGAAAACGCTGCCGGTGTCGGTGAAGAAGTTTTACCCCAATCAGTGGAGCTACCCGCAGTTCAAGCTGCCGAAGCTGCCTTCCGGCGTCTATATCATCGAGGCGGCGGGCGGCGGAGTGACGAAACGCACCTGGCTGGCGGTTTCCTCGCAGGCGCTGCTGGTGAAGCGCTCGCCGGACGTGGTGACGGCGTGGCTGGTGAATTCGACCAGCGGCAAGCCCGTGCCTGGAGTAGCGTTGGCGCTCTACGACGCGAAGGGGAAGACGCAGACCTTACGCACCGGCGCGGACGGCCTGGCCACCTTCAAATCGCCGACGGCGAAGGGGCCGTTGTGGCTGGCCGCGAGCGGCAAGGAGCCGGCCTTTGCCCGCGCCTCCGCTCCTTCGGAAGAGAAGCCGTACCAGGTGTACCTGTATACCGACCGGCCGATTTACCGGCCTGGTCAGGTGGTGCATTTTCGCGGCACGGTGCGTGCGCTGACGCGTGGCGAGTATTCGCTGCCGAAGAACAAGGACGTGCATATTCAGATCAAGACGCGCGGTGACACGGTGATATACGACGAGGAACTGCCGCTGAATGCGTGGGGCAGTTTCGCGGGCGATTTCAACCTGGCGCCGGAGCCGCCGCTGGGAACCTACAGCCTGGAAGTGGCGATCGGCGATTATCGCGAATACGCCGGCTTCGAAGTGGAGGCTTACCGCAAGCCCGACTTCCAGGTGGCTGTCACTACGCCGGTCGAGCATGCCGTGGGCGGTGAGACGGCGCCGGTGACCATTTCCGCCGATTATTTCTTCGGCAGTCCGGTTGCGAAGGGCACGGTACATTATCAGGTCAGCTTCCAGCAGACCGGGGGAGGATATCTTCCGCCGCAGGTCCTCACTGTCGCCGGACTGGGGAGCGCCGCCATGACGGAGATCGAGGATGATTTTGATGGCGACGGCACATTGGATGCCAACGGCAAGCTGACCATTCAAGTACCCACCCGCCGTGTGCCGTTCGACCGCACGATGTTCGTACGAGCCACAGTAACCGACCTGTCACTGCGCTCACGCTCCGGGCAGGGAGGCATGCTGCTCACCTCCGCCACCTTCGGTTTATCGCTGGAGCCGGATAAATCGCAATACCAGCCGGGGCAGACGGCGAAGATCCTGGTCGACGCGCGCGATTACGATGGCAAGCCGGTGGCGACTGAGGTGACGGTCACGCTGATTGAATACCTGACCGATCGCGAGCACCGCCAATATGAGAAGCGGACGAAGCAAGCGGTCAAGACCGACCGCGATGGGCGCGGCGTCGCTTCCTTCACGCTCGTGCGTCCCGGGTCATACCGCATCGAAGCGCTGGCAGTGGATGCGCAGAAGAATCTCGTTTACGCGGAGACGGATATTTACGCCACCGAGCAGAAGCCGCAGCCGGCGTGGCCGATGCTGGAGATGCAGCTCGACAAGGACACATATGCGCCGGGCGAGACCGCGAAGCTGCGCATTCGCACCAATAAGATCGGCGCATCGGCGTTGCTGACCGTGGAGGGCGAGCGGCTGTACCTGACGCGGGTGATCCCACTGGCAAAGAAGGAATTTGCAGTAACGTTACCGATTGCGCGTGACTATTTTCGCGGAGTTAACCTGCGGTTAACTACCGTCGTCAACGGTGATACCTACCATGCCTACGCCCAGTTATACGTGCCGGCGGCCGACCGGAAGCTCACTATCAAGGTTACGTCTGATAAGCCGACCTATCAGCCCGGCGACACCGCCACCTTCACGGTGGAGACGCGCGACGCCGCCGGAAAACCGGTGCCCGCCGAGGTGGGGCTGGGCGTGGTGGATACCGCGCTATATGCCATCCGGCAGGATAACTCCGCCGACCCCTTCTCGGCGTTCTGGTATCTGCAGAACAACCGGGTGGAGACAGACTTCTCGCTGTCGGCAACCTATCCGGGCGGAGCGTTCCAGCATATTCCGCCGCAGCCAAAGCCGGAAGCAGCCGCCGACCAGGATACCGGCATTCGCGTGCGCAAGCAATTCGAGGATACCGCTTACTGGACGGCGTCGGTGCAGACCGGTCCGGACGGCACGGCAATCGTGTCCTTCATCATGCCGGACAACCTGACCACCTGGCGCGCCACCGCGCGGGCATTGACACTGCAGACGCAGGCGGGCCAGCAGCGGGAAGAAGTGATCGCGAAGCTGCCGCTGATGGCGCGGCTGATTCTGCCGCGTTTCTACATCAAGGATGACCAGGCCACCGCGGCGGCGCTGATTCATAACTACACCGGCGCCGACCGCGACGTGCGCGTGACGCTCACCGCGGAAGGCGCGCAGGTGCAGGATGAGCCCTCTAAGACGGTGCACATCCCCTCCGGCGGCATCGCGCGGGTGACGTGGAAGGTGGCGGTGGCCGGGATCACCGGCAACCCGGAAACCGACAGCGTGCGCTTGCTGGTGAGCGCCGACGGCGGGCCGGGCGCCACCGATGCCATGCAGAGCACCGTGCCCGTGCACCCGGACGGTGTGCGGCGGGTCGATGCGAAAGCCGGCATGGTCCAGAGCCAACCCGGCGGCATCCAGGCGATGACAAACATGACGGCGCCGCAGGAGGCCGTGCCCGGATCGGCAAAACTCGAGGTCACCCTCTCGCCGTCACTGGCCGGTCCGATCCTCGAGGCGCTGGATTACCTGGTTGGCTACCCCTACGGCTGTGCGGAGCAGACCATGGACCAGTTCCTGCCCGACATCATCGTGACGCGGGCGTTAAAGGAACTGGGCGCAGACCGGCCGACAGATCCGATGCTGCCGCGCTACGTGAATTTCGGCATCCAGAAGCTGCTGCGCTATCAGCATGAGGACGGCGGTTGGCACTGGTGGGAGTTCGATGAGAGCGATCTCTACATGACCGCCTATGTCGTGTATGGCCTGGCGATGGCGCGCGACGCGGGGTATCCGCTCGCTGCCGGACCGCTGCCGCGCGGGGTGAACTACCTGAACGAACAGATCAGCACGGAGGCGATCGAGCAGGGGGAGATCCAACCCGCGGAAGCCGTGTATTTGCTGTGGGCGCTGGCCTACGCCGACGTGTGGAATGATGAATCACTGAAACACGCCTTCGATGTCGGGCAGGCGCTAATCAAGGAGCAGGACAAGCTTGATACCTTCAGCCGCGCCAGTCTGGTGCTGGCGTTAAACCGCTTGAGCCGGGAGAAAGGCGCGCCGAAGGAATTTGCACAAACCGCGAGTGCAGTGGCCGCCGGGTTGGAGAAGGACGCAGTCATCACCGGCACCGCCAGCCACTGGACGGCCAACGCTGCCGGCGGCGGCTCCTGGCTGGACAGCGATGTGGAGGTAACCTCGCAAGTGCTGACGGCATTGCTGACCGTGAAGCCAGATAGCCCGCAGATCGTGCCCGCCGTGCGCTGGCTGATGGCGGCGCGGCAGGGGAAGGCGTGGAATTCGACGAAGGATACCGCTGCCGCCGTCCTTGCACTCACCGCGTACCTGCGGCAGGCGAAAGAGGCCGAGCCGAACGAGCAGGTGACCGTGAACGTGAACGGCAAGGAAGCCTGGAAGGGCACATTCGGTAAGGCGCAGGTCTTCACCGATCCGGTGAAAGTCGTCGTCCCCGCCGCCTCACTGCAGCCGGGTGAGAATGCTCTGAACATCATGCTGGACGGCGCCGGCAACCTGTATTGGACCGCCCGCATGAGTTACATCGTCCCGGTGGAGAAGACGGCGCCGCTGTCGCGCGGCATCACGGTGCGACGGCATTTCCAGGTGTCGGCGGAAGATCCGATCAACGCGGGCACGCAGCCGACCGGCAACATGATCAAGGTGACGGTGGAGGTCAACGCCGACCAGGATTACCGGTACGCCATGTTGAGCGAGCCGATCCCGGCCGGATGCGAGGTGATCACTGCGGAGGATCGCGATCGCGGATATGCGGACTGCGATTACCGAGAGGTATGGGATAACCGCATCCTCTTCTTCCTCGACTACCTGCCGAAGGGCGACTCCACCTTCAGCTACTGGCTGCAGACAGAATCGCCCGGCAACTTCAACATCCCGCCGACCACCGCCGAGTTGATGTACCTGCCGGAGGTGCGCGGCGACGGGCCGGCGGCGCATTTGAAGGTGGTAGAGGAGTAAAGCAATTCAGGTAAGGGGTGGAAAGGCGATTCTCAGTCTGGAAGGGTGCGCGAGCCCCGCTCGAATTCAGGGAAGCCTGCCAACTATCGGCGGGGCTCTCGCCTCCTTCCAGACTGTGAATGTGCCTTCCGACACTGGATTGGAGAAGATCTGATGAGAATCACTTTATTGATATTGCTGTGGGCGTTGATCCTCTCTGCGGCTTCAGCAGGTGAGGCACCGCAACCGGGCGCGTCACTGGTCGGGCTGCGGCTGTATGATATTTCCGGGAAGCGGCAGTCATTGGACGACGTGAAAACGCATTATGTGATCATCGTCTGGTGGGCGTTCTGGTGCGACACCTGGAAGAAGGCGCTGCCGGAGATTAGCGACCTGGCGGCGCGGCAGGATGAGCTGGACTGCACGGTGTGGACGGTGAGCATCGATGGCCGCTATACCGCGGAGATCAAGCCGCTGGTCGAGAAGGGGAAGATCAATTTTCCGGTGTTGCTCGACGACGGCACGTGGACGAAAAAACTGGGTCTGCGGCGCGTGCCGACGGTGATGATCCTGGACGAAAAGCGGCAGGTCGTCTACCTGCGCGAGGTGTATCCGGGGAACGATAAGCTGGAGAAGGCGCTGCGGGCCAGTAAATAATTCAACGAAATACCAATGTGCAACTAACCGTCCGACATGGAACAACAGGGTAAGTTTTAACCCTTGGAGGTGGTTAAATGCGCATATGCATCATCGGCCTGCTCGCCTTGATGGGCGTGGGCATGCTGGCCCGTCCCGCGATTGCCCAGGCAACGCTGGATACCGATACCAAAGTGCAAATCGTGACGATTATTGTCAACGAAGCGGAAAAAGCGATGGCCGCCGGGAAGCGGGACACGGCACGGTTTTACCTGCTCGGCGTGACGGAGATCGCCGATAAATTGAAGACGCGATTGCCGCAGGACGTGCTGGTGAAATATAACGCCGTGGCGAACGCCGCATGGCCGAACCCGCAGGAAAACATCGCGGATTTTCAAAAAACCCTCACCGAATATACGCCCAAGCTGACGAAATACAGCATGATGATGAATTTCATGCAGCCGCATGATAATATGAGCTTCGACCAATGGGCTCGTTATGTCATCGGCGCGCAGCAGATTACCAAGGAAGCGGAAGCCTGCGCTACCGCGTATGCCGCCAAGTCGCCGCTTTCAACGCTGTACCTGACGCCCGCCGCGGTGAATATGGGCGCCTACGCGCTGTTTCCGTCGCTGTTCAATATGCTGCTGGGTGAGACCTTCGCCAACCAATACGCCGCCAATGATATTCTGCCCAACGCGCTGAAGAAAAGCGATGAAGTGCTGGCGGGTATCTCACCGGATGAGAAGGACATCACCAGGCTGGAGCTGGCCGCCGGGCAGTTGCACGACTATGTCGGTTTCATTCAGGCCATCGACAAGGAGCATCCGCGCCTGAAGGAGCTGCAGGGGAAAGAGCAGGCGCTGGTCGACAAGGCGAAGGCGCTGTATGCGGCGCAAGTGAAATCCAACCGCTTGCCCGCTGATGCCTACAAAGGTGAAGACGGCGCGGGGCTGCGGGCGCAGATGCAGGCGCTGTATGCGAAGAAGTATCCGAAGGAAACGGTGCTGAAAGTGGTCATCACCGACAACAACTGGGCTGAATACGCCCAGGCCTGGTTTGAAGGCGACGTGGTCAAGGCCGGCATCTTCCGCTCGGTCGACGCCATGGTGGCCGTGGAGCGCGAGGACAAGCGCTGCTGGGTGTTCGCCGTGCGCTTCAGCCGCCAGTGGACCGGCACCGGCGACACCTTCAGCGACACCTATCTTTCCGGCATGCTGTGGAAAGATTACGAAATGCTGAAAGAGAATATCAAGTAGGGAGGAACCGGTCGGGGACTGACCTTGCAGCTAATGCGCGGCTAGAAGATAATCAAGTTCGTTGGAGGGTCAGTGCCCACGGGTAGGAAAGCCTCCCTATTCGTGGGGACTGACCCTCTAACGGGCTTGGTCATCTTCCAACCGGGCATCAGATTCGAGGTCAGTCCCCCGGTCGTCTTACCGGTCTTTTGCCAACCGGGCACGGGTGATGGCTTCTTCGCCGAAACGGGTTTTGATGGCATCCATTGTGGTCGCCAGCTTGCGGCGCTTTTCGTTGACCGGCTGGTCGAACAGGTTGAGCTGGCGGTCGGTGGCCGGGAGCAACGGGCCGGCGGTGACGCCGATCAGGCGGATCGGTCGCGTGGGGTTGACCTTGCGCAGCAGCTCGCAGGCGGCGCGGAAGAGGGGATCGGCGACGTCCACCGGATCGGTGAAGGTCATGGCGCGCGTCAGCGTGGTGAAGTTGTCATACCGCAGCTTCAACGTCACGCCGCGCGCCAGCAATTCATGCCGCCGCAGCCGCTCCGCCACCTCGTCCGATAATTCCAGTAATGTGCGCTCCAGCGCGCGCCGGTCGCCGATGTCAGCGGCGAAGGTGACTTCCCGGCCCAGTGATTTCGCTTGCCGCTCCGGCACCACCGGGCTGTCGTCAATGCCGTGCGCCAGCGCATACAGATCGCGGCCGGCCACGCCGAAGAATTGCTCGAGCAGCTTCGCGGGGAAATCCGCCAGCGCGCCGACTGTCTCAATGCCCAGCTCGCGCAACTTGCGCTCGGTGGCCTCGCCCACGCCACGCAATTGCCCGATGGAGAGCGGCGCCAGGAAGGCGGCTTTCTCACCAGGCGGCACCACCACCAGCCCGCCGGGCTTCTTCAGATCGGAAGCCATTTTGGCAATGGCCTTGCCGTTCGCCACACCGACGGAGCAACTCAATCCGGTCTTCTCCAGCACCTCCGCCTGGATCTCGCGGGCAGCCTGCTCCGGCGTGACGCCCTCGGGCAGCCAGTTGCTCAGGTCCAGGTACGCCTCATCCACCGACATCTGCTCCAGCAGCGGCGTGCGGCGGCCGAGGATGGCCATGATCTTTGACGAAATATCGGCGTAGCGGTCCATGCGTCCCGGCAGCACGATGGCCTGCGGGCATTGCCGCAGCGCTTGCGACATGGGCATGGCGGAATGCACGCCGAAGACGCGCGCTTCATATGACGCCGCGGAGACGACGCCGCGCGACACGCCCCCGCCGACGATGACCGGCTTCCCCCGCAGCTCGGGATTATCCAGCACCTCGACTGAGGCGAAAAAGGCGTCCATATCGACATGGATGATGATGCGATTCGGCAGCATAGCTGAACTATTCGCCGTCGAGACCGCTTCGCCTTTGTCGCGGTTGTGTATCCGGTCCTAATTTGTTAGATCACTCTATGCTGCTACTCAACCACCCGGGCGGGATGCTGATATCCTGGATATATTGCAACAGTTGTCACGTTTTGGTTAATGACGCATCACGAAATATCCGAATGCCATCGGGTTGTTAAAGGGTATAATACAGTGATGGCGAAAAAGATAGGGGATATCCCCGACCGCTTGATAACCACTGTGAGGTAGAAGCTTGAACGACGAATCTTGTGAACTCCGACCCGATGAAATGGTGACGACTCCGCCTTATGAGATCAATCCCGATGCTTTGCGGTTCATCCCGCTGGGCGGCATCGGCGAAATTGGCAAAAATATGTTCGCATATGAATATGACGGACAGATCCTGGTGGTCGATTGCGGGCTGCTCTTTCCGGAGGAAGAGATGCTCGGTATCGACCTGGTGATTCCGGATGTCACCTACCTGCTGGAGAATGCCGACCGCGTATTGGGCATCGTGCTGACCCATGGGCATGAAGACCACGTGGGAGCGCTGCCCTGGGTGCTGAACGAACTGAACGTGCCGGTGTGGGGCACGCGGCTGACGCTGGGCATGGTGCGCGCCAAACTGACCGAGCACACCTACCTGCCGCCGGTAACGTTAAACGAGATCGACCCGGACCAGCCGCTGCAGTTGGGGCCGTTCACCATTTCCTTCTTCCGCGTCACCCACAGCATTCCCGACGGGGTGGGGCTGGTCATTGAATGCCCGGCCGGGCGGGTGGTGCACACCGGCGACTTCAAATTCGATCAGAGCCCGCTGACCGGCCCGCGCACGGAAGTGCACAAGCTGGTGGCGGCAACCGCGAAGGGCGTGATCGCATTGATGTCGGATGTAACCAACGTCGAGCGCTCCGGGTGGGTGCCCTCCGAGCAGATCGTGGCGAACACGCTGGACGAACAGTTTGCCAACGCCGAACAGCGGGTGATTGTCGCCTGCTTCGCGTCGAATATCTCGCGCATGCAGGAAGTGCTGAACGTCTCCGCGCTCTACGACCGCCGGGTGTGCGTAATCGGGCGCAGCATGCGCGCCAACATGGAGATCGCCCGCGAGTTAGGGTTCATCCGCCTGCCAAACGACGACATCCTCGTCGAGCCGGAGCAGGTAAAGAAGATGAAACCGGAGGAGCTGACCGTGCTCACTACCGGCACCCAGGGTGAACCGCTCTCCGCGCTGCGGCTGATGTCAGCCGGCGAGCACAAATATATCAAGCTGGCGCCCGGCGATCTGGTCATCATCTCCGCCACTCCCATCCCCGGCAACGAGGACCTGGTCTACCGCACCATCAACCAGCTCTTCCGTACCGGCGCCGAGGTAGTCTACCATGGTCAGGATCAAATACACGTGTCCGGCCACGGCAACGAGGAGGAGCTGAAGATGATGCTCACCCTCACTTCGCCTCGCTTCCTGGTGCCCATGCACGGCGAGTACCGCCACCTGGTGCAGTACCGTAAAATGGCATGCAAAATGAGCTACTCGCCGGACCGCGTGTTCCTGCTCCATTCCGGCGACGTGCTGGAGATGACCATGCAGAGCGCGAAGGTGATCGGCCAAGTGGAGGCCGGTCGCGTGATGATCGACGGCCTTGGGGTAGGGGACATCGGCACGGTGGTATTGCGCGACCGCAAGCACCTGTCGCAGGACGGCATTCTCGTCGCAGTGGTGGGCATCGACTCGCAGACCGGTGAGATCGTTTCCGGTCCGGACATCGTCACCCGCGGTTTCATCTACGCGCAGGAAGCTGAGGAGACGATGGAGGACGCGCGCGAGGTGGTGCGGAAAACATTGGCGGGAATGAGCGTGGAAAGCAGCACGGATTGGGAGACGGTGAAAACCTCCATCCGCAGCGCGTTGAATAAATTCGTATACGAGCGGACAAAACGGCGACCCATGGTAATTCCGGTCATAATGGAGCTCTAAAATAATGTCGTATCTTTCGCTTCCCGTCGGGTATGTCGTGCCGGCAGGCGTGTTCATCGTGCTGCTGGCCGGCTTTTTCCTGTTCATTCACCTGAAGCGACTGAAAATGCGCCCATCCTGGGCGAGTTTCTTTACGCCCGGCGAGTGGGAGCGGTTCCTCGTCGCCGTCACGCGGGAGCTGACCGCGCGCCAGATTCCTTATCAATATGAAGACGGCGCGTTCCTGGTCGAGGTCGGCGGCAACGTGGTGCATGTCGGGTTGGGCAATCTGGCGCAGATCTGCCACCAGGCCGGCCGTGCCCGGTGGGAGGAGATCATCAAGCTGCATCTTGGCCAACTGGCAGATGCGCCGAACGAGGCAGGCACGGAGGAGCTGTTGCACGATTTCGAGAAGGTGAAGGACCAGCTCTTCATCCGGCTGATGTCGATGGACGTGCCCCGGCAGGACCTGGAAGTGGCGCGCAATGACATTCCCGGCACCATTGCCTACCTGGCCATCGACCTGCCGACCACCGTGCGCTCCATCTCGACGGGTGACGTGGACGGCTGGGGGAAAACGCCCGGGCAGCTCTACGAAATCGGTTTAAATAATGTACGGACCAAGTCGGTGATTCAGGACGCGCGCATTCCAGTGGAAGAGGGCATCGAATTCATCGGCGTGACGGGGGACGATTTCTTCGTCGCCTCGCACACGCTGTTGCTGCACGAGCACCCGGATTGGCTGGGGACATTCGGCGCACTGGTCATCATCCCCACCCGGCAGAGCTTCGTGGTCTATCCCATTAACGATCTGCACTTTACCAAGGCCATGCAATACCTGGCGGTGATGGCCACCGGGCTGGAAAAGGAAGGGCCGGGATCCATCACCAATCAGATTTACTGGTATAACGACGGCTGTTATGTGGATATCCCGTATGTGATCGAGAACAAGAAGGTAAGCGTCACGCCGCCGGCGGATTTCGTGGCGATGATGAACCGCATCGCGGAGGAGCAAGGCGCCGCGGCAGGGGAAAGATAACAAAAACGCCCGGGGAGATGATCCCCGGGCGCATGATAATCTGGTGGCAGCGACTGGATTCGGACCAGTGACCTAACGATTATGAGCCGTTTGCTCTACCACTGAGCTACGCTGCCATGCTGTTATAACCAGCGGATATTATATAGATCGTCAGGAGCCGTGTCAAGGTTGATTCCACCGCGAAAACAAAGAGGTATTGATGCTGGGAGCATTGATCTGGGTCAGCTGGAATCTGTTTCTCGCGGCGATTCCCGTCGCGCTGGCGTTTTGTATCAGAAGATTACAGAACGGGTCGCGACCTGGGCGCATGCTGGCATGGTTTGTCGGGTTTTTCTGGCTGATCTTTCTGCCGAATACCTGCTACCTGTTAACGGAGTGGCGGCATTTCCTGCATACCGTGGAAGGTCAGCAATTCTATACGCGATGGATCGCGTATGATGATAGCGAAGCGTTGGTGCAATTAATCCAGCGCAGTCTCTTCTTTTTCACATATAGCGCGCTGGGCATGGTCGCGTATGCGCTGGCTATTCGCCCGGTCTACCGGCTGCTGCGCGCTGCCAACCCGCAAAGCTGGCTGTGGGGCATCCCATTCTTTCCGCTCGTTTCACTGGGGGTGTATCTCGGTCTGGTGTTGCGCTTCAATACCTGGGACTTGCTGCACTCCCCCGGCAGAATCCTCGAGGCCAGTTGGCGTGCCATCAACCGGCCGGATCTCTTCGCCTTCATCCTAGCCTTCGGCGCGTTCCTCTGGCTGGCGTATTTTCTCCTCGATATCTGGATCGACGGCGCGAAGGCGCGCTGGCGAAGCATTACGGAGCGTTCAATGTCAGGCAGGTCACTTCCGGCGGGCAGTTCAGGCGAATGATGCCCGGGAAGGTCACGCCGATGCCGCGTGAGGTAAACAGTTGCATCTTCCCGATGCGGTACCACCCCATGGGATACTTGTGCCCCAGGTTCGGCGTCAGCAGCGCCCCGACCCACGGCAAGCGCACCTGCCCGCCATGCACGTGGCCGGATAACTGCAGGTCGACCGGCGCATTGGCGGCGACCGTTGCCACGTCCGGTTCGTGCACCAGCAGGATCACCGGTTCCCCGGACGGGATCGATTGCGTCGCTCTGGCAATATTCGGCTGGCCTTCCCAGGCGTCGTCCAGTCCGGCAATCCACAGGCGCGACTTGCCACGCCGAAAGGCCACCGCCTCATTGTTCAGCACGGTGATGCCAACCGACTGCAGCGCCCGTGTGATGGCGATAGGGTCGGTCCAGTAGTCATGGTTGCCCAGCACGGCAATGACGCCGTAGCGGGCGTGCAGGCCGGATAGCAGGCGGGCACAGTGCTCGATGCTGCCGGATCGGTTCACGTAATCGCCGGTCAGCAGCACCAGGTCAGGATGGAAGGCATTGGCCTGCTCCACGGCACGGCGGATGTGCGCATTGTTGAAAAATGACGGGCCGCAGTGCAGATCGCTCAACTGCACGACGCGCAGGCCGTCAAAGGCAGGCGCAAGACGGGGCAGCGTCACCTGGTATTTCGTGACCTGCAGCCGCGCCGGTTCCACGAAGATGCCGTCGATGAGCAGGATGGCGAACAACAGCAGCAGGATGCGGTTCCGGCGCGAGAACGGCCGGCGTGCGCGCGGTTGCGCCCGGGTTTCCGTCGTCATGACCACCATTTCCAGAAGTGATGCACCGGGCCATGCCCGCCGCCCAGCGGCCAGGCCTGCTCGATGGCGCCTTGCAGCCAGTCGATAGCCGCCTCCACCGCCGCCGGCAGCACCAAACCGCGCGCCAGCCCCGCGGCGATGGCGGAGGAGAGCGTGCAGCCGGTGCCGTGGGTGTTGACGGTATCCACACGGCGGTGGCGGAAGCGATAGGGTGTGCTCTCGCCGTGCACTAGCAGCAGATCCTCGATCTCCTCACCGCCGGCGTGCCCGCCCTTCACCAGCACCGCCCCTGGTCCCAGCGCCAGCAGCGCCCGGGCGGCTTCCCCGATGTCCTCGATCTGCGTGCGGTTCAGCAACCGCGCCGCTTCCGGCAGGTTGGGGGTGATTATTGTTGCCAAAGGCAACATATTATCAATCAATGCCTGTACCGCGTCGTCGCGCAGCAGGGCATCGCCGCTCTTCGCCAGCATCACCGTGTCCAGCACCACTGTCTGCATCTGATGCGCGCGCAGCTGATCCGCGACGGCGGCGATGATCTCCGCCGAGGAGAGCATGCCGATCTTCACCGCACCGAAGGGGATGTCCTCCAGCACCGCGTCGAGTTGGGCGGTTATGAACGGCAGGGGGACATCGTGGATGGCGCGCACGCCGCATGTGTTCTGCGCGGTAATGGCGGTGATCACGCTGGCACCGTAGACGCCCAGCGCGGCAAAGGTCTTCAAATCCGCCTGAATGCCCGCGCCGCCGCCGGAATCGCTGCCGGCAACCGTCAGCGCGCCAGGAAAACGAGTTTGCATGCCTCATCCTAACGCAAGAGGGTGGGGGAGGGCAAGTATGGCTCATACCTTTTCCAGGACAAACGCATATGAGCTGCCGTTGAAAGCGCTTTGTGATCGGGCAATCATCCATCCCGTTTCCGCGCTGAGGCGGCACACATCGGCAAATCGTGGCTTCAGCCATTCGAACCAGGGGCTGCAGCGCTCCTCATATTCGATGCGCAGCAGGAAGGTGCCGGGATATCGGCCGCACGCGGTGCATCGCAATATATGGGGAAGGTCATACCAGCGGGTGGATCGCAGATAATCGGTGCATTCCGCCAACACCCGTCCACCGGGCCGCAGCACCCGATGTAATCCCGCCAGCAGCACGCGCAACGCGTTGAAATTCCCGGCAATCCCGATGTTATTGCCGAAGAGTAACGCGGTATCAAATTCACTGTCCTCAAATGTCATTGCCAGCGCGTTCATCAGGCGGATATCATGCACCCCGCGCGCCCGGCACACCTCAACAGCCAGCGGAGATTTGTCTATTGCCACAACATTAATCGGGCGTTCCTGCAGGGCAAGCGTGTGCTGCCCGGCGCCGGCGCCAACGTCCAGCACGCGCCCGGTGGCCAGGTCCAGCAGTTCCCGCTGGTGCGCCGGCATCTGCTGATACGGCAGAAAATAATGGGCGCTCTCCTCACGCACCAGCACGCCGTCGTCGCGGCGAAGTGAGAACTCCGCCGGCAAGCCGTGCAGCCTGTCCAGCAGCACGCGGCCGAACAGGTCATCATCGAGGGGATAATCCGGACAACGCGCATTATTGACTTGGAATGTCCGATCTGTCACCAGGACTGCTCATTTCTTCAATTATTTCACCGATAAGATAATACCATAACCGCAGTGGTGGTTTCGATACGGCGCGAGCGCCGCGGAAAGATGCGAAAGGCTTTCGTGCCTACTCAACCACCGGACCGGATACCATCTCTCCGCTATTTTGTGGATCACGCACCGAGAGAGGGGACGAGTCAGGATATCGAGAGAAACAGGCAGGCGCTTACATGTCTAACGTCCGATAATATATCTTATGTTAAGTTTAGCGCTAAGTCGCTCCGGGTCGACTACACAGATGGTCGGAAAGGGCTAATGGTCAGCGAGAGATGGGCATGATCGTCGGTAACAGCGGCAGCAGGTCGCCCGGCGCGTCGATGATGGCCTCGGGATGACACGCCAGCAGCGATGCTCGCGTACGCAGCGACCAGCCAACGGCCACGGCGCGCATGCCGGCGGCGTGTGCGGCGATGATATCGTCGGGATTGTCGCCAATGTAGATCGCTTCTTGCGGCGACGCTTGCAACCGCTGCAGCCCCAGAATCAGCGGATCCGGCGCGGGTTTGAGGCGTTCCGTGTCTTCTTCAGTGATCACCACCGGGAAAAAGCCGCGGTAGCCGATGTCCTCGATAGTTTGCCGGCAAATGTCGTGCTTTTTGCTGGTCACCACGCCCAGTTTCATGCCGGCGTCCCGCAGCGCCTCCAGCATGGCGCGCACGCCGGGAAACTCCGCCAGCAGCGCCTCGTGGTTCAGCCGGTAGCGCTCGCGATAAAACGGCACGGCGCGCTCCAGGTCGATCGCCGGATGGAATAACCGCAACTGCCGCCGTAGCACCAGGCCCCAGTGCGGCAGCAGCTCCGCATGCGACCACGGGCGCCCGGTTTCATGCTCCAGCGTCTCCACCATCGAGCGTAGGATCACTTCATTGGTATCGACGATGGTGCCGTCGAGATCAAAAATGACGGTGTTGATTATGTTAAGCACTTATATATAACCTGCTCACCCATTCTTTCGCGCCACGTAGAAGATCCGCTCCGAACGGCGGCCGGCGGGCAGGAAGGAGTAGGCATCATACGCATCCAGGAACTCGAATCCGGCCTCGGTCAGGAAGCGGACCACGTCCTCGTGCCGGTGTGCGCGTTCCTTGTGCACTTCGCGGAACTGGCGGCCATCCGGCAGGTAAAACTGCATGTCCACGGTCGCCATGCGCGTGCGTTTATTGTAGCTCGCGGTCCAGACGTGCTTGACCTCGGCTTTTTCGTCCCACAGGTTGTCCTGCGAGAACAGGTTCTTCTCCAGCGCATATTCGCTGTTGAGATCGAAGATGAAGCCGCCGCCGGGCGCCAGGTGGCGATATACGCCGGCGAAGGCCTGCTGCAGCGCGTGGGCGGTGAGGATGTAATTCAGGCTGTCGAAGAGACTGACGGCCACATCGAAGACGCCCGGCAGCTCGAGGTTTGCCGCATCCTGGCAGAGGAAGGCGACATTCTTCACGCCGCGCTGCATCGCTTTCACCCGCGCGAGGTCGACCATGCGGGGGGCAATATCTACGCCGGTGACGTGATACCCCTCCTCCGCAAGCAGCAGCGCCACCGAGCCGGTGCCGGTGGCCAGATCGAGGATACGCTTGGGTTTCCAGCCATAGCGCTTGAAGAGCTTCTTGAGATACTGCACCCATTGCCGGTACGGTACCACCGACATGACTTCATCATAATAAGGGGCGATCGCGTCGAACTGATCGGCGAATTTGTCATCGTGATTCTGCATAACGCGTCAATAATACATGGAAGAGCGGAAGGTTGGAAGACTGGAAGAGTGGATTTTCAGCAGATCAGCCGGGTGAATGACTCGGCAGCAGTTGCGAACCGTCGAAACTGCCTTTAAAAGTGATGGCGCCGTCGTTGATAATGACTTCGCTGACGCGGCCGTTTTCCAGCGCCGGAGGCAACAGGCTTCCGGCAGGGAGCGAATACGATTCACCAACCGTGCCCACGGACTCCCCTCCCTGGGTACTCTCGTCGACTTGAAAAACCATCTTCCCCGTCGCATCCGGCACCAGCTTGCCGCGCAGGGTGAAGGGCAGGCGCTTGGTGGACGATTCCTCGGTCCCCTCCCCTGCCAGCGTGATGCCGCCTTGACGCGACAATGTCACCGTCGTGGTGTCCGGCAGCACCAGCAGATCATTGATTTTCATGGCACTCTGCTGGCGCAGCACCCGGGTCAGATCCTCGGCGGACAGCGTGATATCATAGCTGCCCTCGCCGACACTGGAGATCTTTTTGGCTTTGGTGTCGACGGTGACATCGTGGACCACCACATGCGCCGATTTCGCTTTGATATCGTGCGGGAGTTGCAGATCATTGCCGCTCACTTCGACTTCCGGCATGCGCATCGTGCCGCGCCCGATCTGCACGTCCCTGGTATTCTTGACTTCCAGATTCTCCGGATTGCTGATATACGGCCGGACGGATTTCTGCAACTGCTTCGTCATCTCCCGGTCGATGCGCCGATTGATCAGCGTCTTACCGCCCCAGTAGCCAACGAGAAGCACCAGGAGAATGACCGCAATGATAATCAGGCCTTTTTTCATCCGCCCTCCCGGGCTCAACGCACCCCGGTGATGCGGCCGGCGACGGTGGCCTTGCCGGCGTCCACGGTGATGTTGGAGATGTCGCTCTCGAACGGCCAGTCGGAGAAATTAATCACCGGATTCACCACCGACAGCGCCCCTTCGACCTGATTGCGGAAATTGAGCGGCAGCTTATCCACGGTGAATGTCGACAATTTATAATTCACTTGACCATTGAAATTCGACGGCATCAACTTGCCGCTGGCGGTCAGCGGGAAGCGCTTTTCACCCAGGAGCGGCACTTTCACGCCGATTTCGCCGTCGATGACGGCGATGCCCTTGCCAGCGAAGGTGACCTTCAGCGTTTCGAGCGGAATGCGCAACCCGGCCACCTTCATCCCGCGTTTCTGCAGATAGGCGGTGGCGGCATCGTCGGTCACGCTCAGTTTATAATAGCCGTCGCCGATGCCGCTGAAGTGGAAGGGCGGGCCGGCTACCGCCAGATCGTTGAGCACGATCTTCGCGGAAGCCAGATCCGGGCCATTCCGCAACGTCAAATTTTGTCCTTTGATAACAATCTGCGGCACCGTCGCGCGCCCGATGCCGGTAATCTTCACCGGTTTGGGCACGGAAATCTCCAGCAGATCGGGATTCGTCACCAGGTTGCGGCAGGACGTCTTCACGCCGTCGTTGATCATCTGCACGGCTTTGACTTGCCACCAAAGGTAGAGGCCGCCCAGGGCGACGGCCAGCACAATAAGGAAAGTAAACAGGCGTTTCATCCGGTCATCCTTTCGGCGTGGTCTGCGGTTCGTCGCGCTGGTCAATCGCGCGTTCTTCCGTGGTGGCGCTCATCGATTTTTTAAATTCGCGAATGCTTTCGCCGATGGAACGCGCCAGATCCGGCAGGCGCTTCGGCCCGAGGAGCAAAAATGCCAGGATGATGATCAAAATGATTTCCGGTGTCCCAAGGTTCATGGTTAACCTCCCGGCGCGGCCGCCGTCTGCTTCGTTCTATTGTACCCGATTTCCGGCCTGAGGGAATAGCCGCCTGGCGGCAGCCGGCCATCTGACATCCGCATTGTACCCGGATGAGCGGTCGGATATCTGCTTTCGGGCAACCGGGGTTGAAAATTATGCATAACGCTGTTGACAAGAAAATGGGGATTTTGTAATATATTGCCGTCACGTGCCGATGTGGCGGAATGGCAGACGCGCTTGGTTCAGGACCAAGTCCCGGATTCGGGGTGGAGGTTCGACTCCTCTCATCGGCACCATTTTCTACTCAAATGCCGCGCTTGGGTCAGACCAAGGCGCGGCGTTTTTGTTTGGTAGACGCACTTGGTTCATCTACCGCCTGCTCGTCTTTACCCGCTACTTGGAAAGCTGCAAGTGATCCCCCACCCTATCGACCCTGAACCCCGAGACGCTGCACGATTGTTGGGCAGATGAGACGACCGGGGATCACATATGATAGTAAGGCGGGTGAGTTGATCGATGCTCAATCGGCAATCGCCAGCACATCGATCCCCTTCGTCCCCCGCATGATGCGGGTGATGACGGAGCCGCGAATGATTTCTTCCAGGCGGCTGCGGACGGACTGGCCCATGACGATGAAAGTCGTCTGGTGCTCGACGGCAAATTCCACGATGGTGTCGGCGATGGAATCGCCTTCGAGCTCGATCATCTCGCCGCCGAGATTGCGGGTCAGCTCGTGGAACTCCTGCAGGCTGGCCTCCTCTTTCGGGGAGAGCAGCGAGCCCGGCAGCCGCACGTAGACCGTCCAGAAAATACCGTTGAAGCCACGAGCGATCTGGTAGCCGCGGCGGATGAGCTTGGCGGAGGTCACTTTTGGGGTCACGCACACCACCACGCGCTCCTGCGTGCGCCAGGCTTCTTCGATGTGCTCCTGCTCCATATATTGCCGGAGCTGCTCATCCACCTCTTCCGCGGTTTTACGCAGCGCCAGCTCGCGCAAGGCGGACAGGTTGCCCGGGCGGAAGAAATTCTGCAGGGCGGTGGGCACCTTGGCGAGGGCGTAGACATCGCCGCGCCGGAGGCGGTTGAGCAGTGCTGCCGGAGTCAGGTCAATCAGCACCACCTCGTCGGCGTCATCGACAATGGAATCGGGCAGCGTCTCCTGCATGCGCACGCCGGTGATCTGGAATACGGTGTCATTCAGGCTCTCCAGGTGCTGCACGTTGAGGGTGGAGATGACGTTGATGCCCGCGGCGAGGATCTCCAGCACGCTCTGCCAGCGCTTGGCATGCCGGGTGCCGGGAATGTTGGTGTGGGCGAGCTCATCCACCAACGCCCATTCCGGGTGGCGCGCGATGACGGCGGCGGTGTCCATCTCCTCGAAGACGGCGCCGCGGTATTCGATCCGCTTGCGGGGGATATATTCCAGCCCTTCGATGAGCCGCGCCACTTCGATCCGCCCGTGGGTCTCCACCAGACCGACTACAACATCTTCCCCACGGTTGACGCGCCGGTGCGCCTCGGCGAGCATGGTATATGTTTTGCCGACGCCCGGCGCGTAGCCGAGGAAGATTTTATGGCATCCCCGCTGGTGATAGCTGAAAGGTTGTGCTTCCGTCATTGTGCCGGCCGCCTTTGCGCTTCATCGAGTGCCCGGTTCAATTGTAACACGTTGACTCGCTGCTCGCCGAGGATGCCGAGTTGGCGATGGGTGATGTGACGCCGGACCAATTCTCGCAGGGCATTTTCTCCCATCCCGCGGGTACGTGCCACACGCGGCACCTGCGCGTAGGCGTCGGCAGGGGTAATATCGGGGTCAAGGCCACTCCCGGATGCGGTGACCATATCGACCGGCACCTCGCGCAGGCTGGGATTTTCACCGCGCACTTGATCGGCATCCTTCGCCACGCGGTCGTGCAGGATCTTGCTGGTCGGCCCCAGGTTGGACCCGCCGGAAGCCAGTGGGTCATACCCCTTCCCAGCAGCCGAGGGGCGTGGGTGAAAATACCCGGCGCCGGTGAAGTTTTGCCTAATCAGCGTCGATCCGCGCACCGCGCCGCCCTCGTGGATCAGGCTGCCATTCGCCTGGCGATGAAAGATGATCTGCCCCAGACCCATGATCACCAGCGGGTAGATGATGCCCAGCAGCAGGATGGTTAATAATGCCATGCGTAAAGCGGTATTTACATAACGAAGCATGATTGTCTCCTATCTCTGCTCAGGGACTGTCCCGAGCCCGCAGGACCGGCAGCGATCGCCTTCCTCAATCTCCGCTTTAATAACCACGGGACTGTCCCCCCACATCGCGAGGGGCTTGCCTTGCGTACGAGGGGGGACAGTCCCGTGGTTATTGAGCGGAAATTGAGGAAGGCGACCGGCACTGGTCCCGCGGGCTCGGGACAGTCCCTCAGTATAGACACTCGCCACTCGCCACTCACCACTCGCCACTCCTCTCAATCCGCCAGGTGCAGTGCCACCAGCAGCAGGTCGATGAGCTTCAGCCCGATGAAGGGCGCGATGATGCCGCCCAGGCCGTAGATCAGCAGGTTCGAGCGCAGCAGCGCCGCGGCGCCGACCGGGCGGTATTTCACCCCGCGGAGCGCCAGCGGGATGAGGATGACGATGATCAGCGCGTTGAAGATGATCGCCGAGAGGATAGCGCTGTGCGGCGAATGCAAGTGCATGATGTTCAACGCATTTAACTGCGGGTAAGTCGTGACGAAGATGGCGGGGATGATGGCGAAATACTTAGCCACATCGTTGGCGATGCTGAAGGTGGTCAGCGAGCCGCGCGTCATCAGCAGTTGCTTGCCGATCTCCACTATCTCGATGAGCTTGGTCGGGTTGGAGTCCAGGTCCACCATGTTGCCGGCTTCCTTGGCGGCCATGGTACCGGTGTTCATCGCCACGCCGACATCCGCTTGTGCGAGGGCGGGGGCGTCATTGGTGCCGTCGCCCGCCATCGCCACCAGCTTGCCCTGCCGTTGCTCGTTGCGGATCAGCTCCAGCTTCGTTTCCGGAGTCGCCTGCGCCAGGAAATCATCCACGCCCGCTTCTTTGGCGATGAAGGCGGCGGTCAGCGGGTTGTCGCCGGTGATCATCACCGTGCGAATGCCCATCGCGCGCAACTGGTCGAAGCGCTCGCGGATGCCGCCTTTGACGATATCCTTCAGGTAGATCACCCCGAGGATTTTGTCGTTCGCGGCCACCACCAGCGGCGTACCCCCCGCCCCGGAGACGCGCTTGACCAATGCATCCAGTTCGGGCGGGATGGTGCCGTCCTGCTCCCGTACCCAGCCGATCACTGCGTCGGCGGCGCCTTTGCGGATGCGCCGGCCTTGCCAGTCGATGCCGCTCATGCGCGTGGAAGCGGTGAAGGGGACGAAGGCGGCTTCCTCATGCGTCAGGTGGCGGTCGCGGAAGCCGAACCCCTTGGCGAGTACCACAATAGAGCGTCCCTCCGGCGTCTCGTCGCTCAGCGAGGAGAGCTGGGCGGCATCCGCCACCTCCGTCTCAGTGACGCCCGGTACCGGGAGAAATTCCACCGCCTGCCGGTTGCCCAGCGTGATGGTGCCGGTCTTGTCCAGCAGCAGCGTATCCACATCGCCGGCCGCCTCCACCGCGCGTCCGGACATCGCCAGTATGTTTTTACGGATCAGCCGGTCCATGCCCGCGATGCCGATGGCGGAGAGCAGTCCGCCGATGGTGGTCGGGATCAGGCAGACCAGCAGCGCGATCAGCACGGAGATGGAGACCGGACTGCCGGAGTAGATGGCGAACGGCTGCAGCGAGACTACCACGAACACAAAGATGATGGTCAGGCCGACCAGCAGGATATCCAGCGCGATTTCGTTGGGAGTCTTCTGTCGTTCGGCGCCTTCCACCAGCGAGATCATGCGGTCGAGAAAGGTCTTCCCCGGCTCCGAGGTGATCAGCACGAAGATCTGGTCGGACAGTACCCTGGTGCCGCCGGTGACGGCGCTGCGGTCGCCGCCGCTTTCGCGGATGACCGGCGCCGATTCCCCGGTGATGGCGGATTCGTCCACCGAAGCGATGCCCTCGATCACCTCGCCGTCACCGGGAATAATTTCGCCGGCGGAGACGCGTACCACGTTGCCTTTGCGGAGCTGCGAGGCGGGGACGACCTTGATCTCATCATGATCGACCACCAGGTTGGCGCTGGTCTCCGTCCGCATCTTGCGCAGCGAGTCGGCCTGCGCCTTGCCACGGCCTTCCGCCATGGCCTCCGCGAAATTGGCGAAGAGCACGGTAAACCAGAGCCAGAGCGCGATGGCGCCCACAAAGCCGGCGTCGGCGCTGTGGGTGATCAAACCGGCGATATACTGGTAGGTGCAGACGGCACTGCCCACCTCGACGACGAACATCACCGGGTTGCGCATCAGCGTGCGCGGGTTGAGCTTGATGAAGGACTGCCCGATGGCCTGCGGCATGAGCTGGCGTAGCGAGCCTGCCTGTTCGCGGGTGCGCGCTTTCACGTTCGGACGCTGCGGCGTCAATTCGTGAATGGTTTCCTTGGGCATCGATGAACTCCTACCACAACCGTCCGGCAGACATCAGCAAGTGCTCGACGATTGGTCCCAGCGCGTATACCGGGAAGAAGGTGAGCGCGCCGATGATGAGAATCACGCCGATCAACAGCCCGACGAAGAGCGACCCGGTGGTCGGGAAGGTGCCGCTGGTGGCCGGCACGGTTTTCTTGCCGGCCAGCGACCCGGCGATGGCCATCACCGGGATGATGGTCAGGAAGCGGCCGATGAGCATGGCGATACCAATGGTGATATTGTAGAATGGGGTATTGGCGTTGAGGCCGGCGAAAGCGCTGCCATTATTGTTCGACCCGGAGGTGTAGGCGTATAGCATCTCCGACAGCCCATGCGGACCCGCATTCAGCCGGCTGGCCAGCGCGGTGGGCAGCACCGACGCCAGCGCGGTGAACCCCAACACGCTGAGCGCCACCACCAGGATGTAGAGCATCGCCATCTTCATCTCCTTGCCTTCGATCTTCTTCCCCAGGTATTCCGGGGTGCGCCCGACCATCAGCCCGGCGATGAAGACGGCCAGCAGCGCGAAGATCATGATGCCGGCGAACCCGGTGCCGACACCGCCGAACACCACCTCCCCGAAGGCCATATTCAGCATGGGCATGCCGCCAGCCAGCGGGGTAAAGCTGTCGTGCATGCTGTTGACGGCGCCGCAGGAAGTATCGGTGGTGACGGTGGCAAACAGTGAAGAGTTGGCGATGCCGAAACGCACCTCTTTCCCTTCCATGTTGCCGCCGGGCTGCAACGAGGAGGCCGCTTGATCCACGCCCAGCTTTGTCAGGATCGGATTGCCGGCTTGCTCGAACCCGTAGACGACGGCGACGCCGGCCAGCAGGAGGATGAGCATGGCGATGAAGAGCGCCCATCCCTGGCGCTGGTCCTTCGCAAACCGGCCGAAGGTGTAGGTCAAGCCCGCCGGGATCAGCAGGATGGCCAGCATCTCCAGGAAATTGGAGATGGGCGTGGGATTTTCAAAGGGGTGTGCCGAATTCGCGTTGAAGAACCCGCCGCCATTCGTCCCCAGCTCCTTGATCGCTTCCATCGAGGCGACCGGCCCCTGCGGGATGACCTGCCGCGCGCCTTCCAGGGTGGTGGCGTGGACATAAGGCGACAGGTTTTGGATGACCCCCTGTGACATCAGCAGCAGTGCCAGCACGATGGAGAGGGGCAGCAGCACCCAGAGGATGCCGCGGGTGAGATCGACCCAGAAATTGCCGAGTTCCTGCGAAGTGTGGCGCGTCAACCCGCGGATCAGCGCCACCGCGACCGCCAGGCCGGCGGCGGCGGAGATGAAGTGCTGCCAGGCCAGCCCGGCCATCTGCGTCAGGTATGAGGCGGCCTGCTCACCGGAATACGCCTGCCAGTTGGTATTGGTGACGAAGCTGATTGCGGTGTTGAAGGCCAGATCCGGGCGCATGCCCGGTGCATGAGCGGCGTTCCACGGCAAGTGCCCCTGCAGGCGCAGGATTGCATATAGGATCAGCGTGCACACCACGCTGAACACCAGCAAGGCATAAGTATAAGAGGCCCAGCGCATCTCGCGATTGGGGTCGACGCGGCAAAAGCGGTAGATCACGCGCTCGATGGGCCGCAACACCGGATCGGGTAGCGTGCGTTCCCCGGCAAAGACCCGCGCCATATACGCTCCCAGCGGCCGGGTCAGCGCCAGCACAATCAGCAGGAAGAGCAGTATCTGCACAATACCCATGATCATCGGCGATCCTCATCCGGCGCATTTACAACCGTTCTGGCCTGATCAAGGCATATCCCAGATAAATCAGCACGCCAAGGACAATGCATCCTATTATCAGGTATTCGATCATTTTCCACCCTCCTTGCATTGTAGTTTCGGAAGCGAAGGTAGTGCAGGCCAACAAACGACAATACACCAATCACATCGGTGAGTATCGCGAGGTTGCGGTGGTGCAAATCGGCCATCACCTGGTAGTGCAGGAATAAGGCCAACCCCAGCATGAGCAACCATACCGCATAATAGGTGGCATTCGCGCCCGGCTCGCGCTGCATTGGTTCGCTCGGTATGACCAGCGAAAGCAATCCGATCAGCAACAGTACCCAGATAATCGATCCGATAATAAGCATTCCCATCACCTCAAACTCGGTCAGCAAACCGCACATACAGCGCGGACAGCCAGAAGGCCACCACGATAATGCCGACGTAAACCGCGTCCATGTCATCCTCCTTGAGAATGTGTTCTCAATAGGAGAATACCATCATGGATGTGAAGGGGCCGTGAACGAGTGGACGGGGGATGTGGAGATTTTGTGGTAACGGGCGGATGTCTTTACGAGGTCACAAACCGAAATCCCACGCCAGGCTCGGTCAGGATGTATTGCGGGACGGAGGGGATCGGCTCGATTTTTTTCCGGAGGTGGCTGATGTGGGAGCGGAGCGACTGGGTGTCCTCACTCGCGTCCGCGCCCCAGATTTTTTCGAGCAGCATGTCCGTAGTCACCACGCAATTGGCATTGAGCGCCAGGTAGGCGAGGATGGAGAATTCGGTCGGGGTCAGCGGTACGTGTTCGCCGGCGCGGGTCACCTGGTGGTGCGCGATGTCGATCACCAGGTCGCCAACCTGGATCACCGGCGGCGGCTCCTGCATCCCTGCCCGCCGCAGCAACGCGCGAATCCGCGCCAGCAGCTCCGGGGAGGAGAACGGTTTGGTCAGGTAGTCATCCGCACCCAGGTCGAGCGCCGAGACCTTGTCGAAATCGCTGCCGCGCACGGAGAGGATGAGGATGGGGCCTTTGTACCAGGCGCGAAGCTCCCGGCACACCTCCAGGCCGCTCATGCCGGGCATGGTGAGGTCGAGGATGACCATGTCGGGCAGCGCGGTAGCCGCCAGCTCCAGCGCCTCGTCGCCGTTCTCCGCCAGCAGCACCTGGTACCCGCGCGCCGTCAACATCGACTTCAGCGCGCGCCGGATCTGCGGCTCGTCATCGACGGCCAGGATTTTAATGGTGGTGATGTCCTGCGGGGTCATGCGTTCTCTCCTTCCCGCGGCAGCGCGATCACGAAGCGGGCGCCGTGCGGCTGCACGTCTTCCACCCAGATGCGCCCGCCATGAAAGCGGACGATCTCGGCAGTGATCGCCAGTCCCAGCCCGGTGCCCGACGGCGCCTTCTCCGCGGCGGTGCCGCGATAAAACTTCTCGAAGATGCGCTCCCGCTCCACCGGCGGGATGCCCGGTCCGGCATCTTCGACCCAAATACGCACTTCACGGGGTGTGCTGCGGGCACCCACGCGTACCGGCGAACCGGGAGGCGAATAGACCAGCGCGTTCTCGATCAGGTGCTGCATCGCGTGCTGCCATTGCTGAAAATCGATGTAAATGGCCGGGAGATCATCCGGCATGTCGAAGGCGATGCGCGCGCGTTCGGCGGGCGGCAGGCTATTCAGCACGCCGCCGAGGATCTCGCCAAACTCATACCAGTCGCGCTGGGTCTGCCAGGCGTCAGCCTGCAGGCGCGACAGGTCGAGCAGCCCGTTGATGCTGTTCTGCAGGCGATCCACATCCCGGTTCATCGCGCGCAGCTCGGTGAAAACGGCTTCCACATCCCACTCGACATCGCCCGCCAGCAGACTGCTCAATGTCGCGGTGATGGAGGCCAGCGGCGTCTTCAGCTCGTGCGATACCGAGGACACCAGCGTGGTCTTCAGCCGGTCGGCCTCCTGCAGTGCGTCCGCCTTGCTCGCGGCCGCTTCCAGCCGCTGGCGTTCCAGAAACGCCGCGGCGAGGTTGGCGAGAGAAACCAGTAGCCGCGCCTCATGCAGTGTGAACGGCTGATTATCCGCCCGTGCGCCGATGTAGAGCACGCCTTCGACGCGGGTGGTGGTCTGCAGCGGGAGGAATAGGTCTGGGTGAGGATATCCCGGCATCACGGTCTGGTGCGGCGTGGAAATCGGCCAGCCTTCCACCCCGAGTTCGGCCAGGTGGGCGATAGCCGGCAGCCCCACGGCTTTGTTCTGGTGAAAGACCCAGCAGGCCAGGGTCAGCACGGCCGTCTCGGGTTTGGCGCCGCAGGCCATTAATTCGCCGCTCGCCTCCGGCAGGAAGAGCCGGGCATCGCCGGCGCCCGTCGCGGCGCGGATCTCTGTCACCAGCAACTCGGCCATCGCCCGCGTGGAGGAGACGGACACCAGGCTGCCGCTGATCCGGTTCAGCAATGCGGTTTCGCGCTCGCGGGCCAGCGCCTCCGCCTCGCGTTCGCGCATGCGCCCGGTTTGCAGCCCCATGGCGATGCCCACCAGCAGGAACACAACCAGCGCGATCCAGTCCTTCGGATCGGCAATCACGAAACGATGATATGGCGGCAGGAAGAAGAAATTCCAGGCGAGAAATGACAGCCCCGCCGCCAGCATGGCCGCCCGCGCCCCGCGCACCCCCGCCACCAGCGTGATGATCAGCAGGTAGAGCAGCGCCCACTGGCCCTTAGCGAAATAGGCCCGCCCGGGGATGAAGACGGCCGTCGCAATCGCCACAGATGCAATCGCGAAAAGGAATCCATATCGGTCCCAACGTGCCAATAACGCGCGCATAAAACTTTATTTGAGCATAGCACTTGCCAAGCAGTGTGTCCAGAAAGCGAAATCTTATTTTTGCATCACTCAAACCATAGCATCTTCACGTCGCAAGCTGCTCTCCCCCCTATTCACGCTCTCTCTTCAGGATAATATATTACGAACCCGGTCAAAATAGTGGGCGGCGCTATCCGGTATCGGGCTGAACCACGGAATATATGATGGTGTGGAGAATGCCGTGAAACGTTTCCTGGAAAAACTGGTCCTGGCCGTGATCTGCGGCGCCAGCATGGGAACGGTGCTGCTGCTCGGCTTACGCGGATTCCCGACGCCGGCATCGGCGGAAGGCAATATCCCGGCGGTGATTCGCGCGCAACGTTTCGAGCTCGTGAATGACAAAGGCAGCGTGATCGGCAGGTTCACCCCGGACGCCAAAGGCGAGCCGCAGTTGAATTTATATGACGCGGCGGGCCAGCAGCGCGGGGCATTCAGCACGATCAAAGGCGAGCCGTGCCTGCTGCTGTTCGATGCGGCGGGAGAAACGCGCGGCGTATTCGGTACGGTCAATGGCGAGCCGCGCCTGTATCTCTACGATGCATCCGCGAAACGGCGCGCCGTGTTCGGTACCTTCAATACGGAGCCGCAGCTGACGCTGTATGATGCCAATGCGCAGCGGCGGGGTGGATTCGGCACGGTCAGCGGGGAACCGCAGTTGACCCTGTTCGACGCGTCGGCAAATCGTCGTGGGACCTTCGGCACGCAGAGCGGCGAGCCGCTGATCGAGCTGCGGGATGCGTCCGAGAAGCGGCGCGGGGCATTCGGCACGGCCAATGGCGAGCCGGCGCTGGACCTGTTCGACGCGGAACAGAAACTCATCTGGCGCGCGCCGCGCGACTGATCCTCTTCACTCGCCCCTTTTCATTCTGGCGCCTTTCCTTCGACCTCTTGCTCAACCGGCGGAAACGAGGGATTGCCATGCCGGATATGGAATAAGCTTTTACAGAAGCAACGGCAGGTAACGTTACCTGCTAGGAGAGCGATTGATGGCACTGACACCGGCAGAGAAACAACGGCGATATCGAGAACGCAAAGCGTCGGCAACAGTAACGTTACCAATAGCAGAGCATGAAGCGCTGCAGGCGGAACTCGCCTATCTGCGCGCGGCGGTGGCGGAACGTTCCGGTTGGACGGCGGCGGTCGAGCGCCTGGGCGAGGCCTGGGGGCAGCGGCAGCCGCTCCAGTATACCCGCTGGCTGTTCTCTATCGAGCGCCGCGTCGATGAACGGCTGCGCGAGCAAAACGCCATTGGCATTCTGGATAAGCGGTACACGCCGGTGCGCCACGCCTTTGCCCAGGCGCTGACCGAATCGTTTACCGAAGGCGAATTCCCGGTGCAGGGGAAGGACAAATAGCGTTACTCAGGTTCCCACAGCAAGGGGGCGGCGACAGTAGTGAACACGGAACAATCCGCCGTATGCCCGACAATCTGGCCTCGATCGTAGATCCCATATGTTCGGCTCGCCTCGCCGCCCAGCGTACCCAAGCAACTAACTTCCCATTCTGCCAGAAAAATGCATGCAGGCGGCCGTTCGCAGCTTGCTACCCGCCGACCACTGGAATTATGCAGACGACCAACATCAGGAAGCTGAATCTGCGCGCGGCCGTCTTTCCGCGGGCGGAGGGATTATTACCGGTGCGGCGAATAGAGATGCCAGTGACAGTTGATGAGGAGGATAATTGGAGAATCCTGCCAAACCAAGCACCCCTTCCCTGCCCTCTCCGAAACGGCGCTGGATCCGCATTCTACTGGCATGTTGCGGCCTGCTGCTGGCCGGTTTCCTGGCGATGGCATTTGCCCTGGACCGCTTCGGCCAGGTCGAACGCGCACGGCCGGCATCGGCCATCGTGGTGCTGGGTTCACGGATCCTGGCGGACAGCTCACCCGGAGACAGCCTGCGGGCGCGCATGCGGAAAGCCACCGGGCTGTACCGGAAAGGGTTGGCGGATAAGCTGATCCTCACCGGCGGCCAGGGGGATTACGGCCGTCCGGAGAGTGTGGTCGCCACCGGCATGGCCGTCTCACAGGGAATCCCGGCCGGTGACATCCTGCGCGAAACCCGTTCGCACAGTACCCGTGAGAACGTACACTACGCGGCGGAGATTTGCCGGGCGCACGGTTGGCGGCAGGTCATCGTGGTCAGCGATCCGTATCATCTCTGGCGCGCCCGTTATCTCTTCGCCCGCGAAGGCATCACCGCCTACCCCAGCCCGGCATGGGATTGCGAGCGCAACCGGAAACTCCCCTTGCGCATTCAATGGACGCTGCGGGAGACGCTGGCGGTAATGAATGAGCTGGTGAAAGACGCCTTATGATTCGAGTAAGAAACCGGCCGGCAGATCCCCGCAGATCCCCGGCTGTGGCGTTATTTTGTGCTTATTTTCGGGAAAGTTCGGGATCTGTCACAGGGTATATTTCTCGAGGAAGTACTCACTCTATACCCAAAATCGAGCAGTTTTAAACCTGTTTTGGCGTTTTCTCGGCGGTTTTCCCCCAAAGCGCTTGCTCTGTGGAGGATCGGGCTGGTGGGCTGGTAGATTAGCGAGGGTGATGGAAAAATGGGAGGAATAGGAAAAATGTGTTGGTGCGTTGGAGGAAACTTCCCTATTATGCACCAACACATTTTTCCCATTCCCTCTCACTTTTCCCATGGCTCCTCGCGATTCTACCAGCCTACCGGCCCGATCCTCTCTGAGTAAAACTTATTATGGCTTATTTCACACACGCCAGGTACGACACGATGTCATCCTGCAGTTTGCGCGCGCTGACGGAGCTGTTGCGGTAGCCGTTGAGCATGATGGAGAAGACCAGGCGCTCGCCGGCCGCGGTGGTGACGTAGCCGGAGAGCGAGGAGACGCTGCGCATGGTGCCGGTTTTCGCGTGGGCGTTGCCGCAGGCCGCGGTGTCGCACATCCGCTTCTTGAGCGTGCCGTCCTCGCCGGCGATGGGCAGTGCCTGGTAGAACAGATCGAAATGTTGCGTGGCGGCCATGTAGGTGAGCAGATGCGCCATGGTTGACGGCGCGATCTTATTCAAACGCGACAGGCCGGAGCCGTCCACCAGGTTCATTCCCCAACAGATAAGGCCGCTGTGATTGAGGAAGTCCCCCATCAGCGCCATGTAGCGTTCATCCAGCGGCTTTTCCAGGCTGTAGAGCGCCAGCAGCGTCCAGTAGAGCTGCTCCGCATACATGTTGTCGCTGTCCTTCAGCATGTCCACCGCCAGCTCGCCCAGCGGAGCGGAATTGTGCTCGACCAGCACCTGCATGTTCTGTGCATCGGCGGTGCCGATGACTACCTCGCCGACGGTGACGCCCAGCCCCTTCAGCGCAACCCGCAGCTGCTCCGCGGTGTAGCGCGCCGGATCGGGTACGCTGACTTCCTCCGAAAGGTCAGCGCCGGGCGCCACCTTCCCGGTGATGCGCAGCACCGAACCGCTGCGGCTCATATCCACCGAGCCGGTGCGCACCTTGCTGCTAGTGACTGCCTGATTGACGATGGTGAGAATACCGGTGGGCGGGTCCAGCTTCACGGTGGCTTTCTTGCCGGCCTTCTCGCCATGCACGGTCACCGTCACCGCGTTGCGGTTGCAGGAGAGTGCGCTGGCGGGCGTGGCGTAATACCAGGTCAGGTCACCCTTTTCCCAGCCTTTGCCCAGCAGCGGGGCATTGCCGGGGAAAAAGGAGGCATCGAGGATCAGCTTGCCGGTGATCTGCTTTAACGGCGGAATGCCGCGCTCCTCATCGCCGGCGACCAGCAGCTGGGCCATGGTCTGCAGGTCGGTAGATTTCAGCGATGGGTCTCCCCCACCCTGCAGATACAAATCGCCGTTCAACACACCGTCCGCGCGCGTCCCTTGCGTCAGCAGCCGCGTGGTGAAATGATATTCCGGCTTCAAGTATTCGAGCGCGAGGATCGAGGTGACGAGCTTTGCGTTGGAGGCCGGGATAAAGGCATCGTTCGCACGGTGATCATACCAGATCTGCCCGTCCTCCAGCGACTGGATGAACACACCGATGGAAGCCTCCTTCAGCGTGCGATCGGCGAGCCGTTTATTGAGTGTCGCTGCCAGGTCGGCCGGCGGCGCGGCGACTACCGCCAGCATGCACACCAGGGTCAACAGGATCAGTGTGAAGCGTTGCATCATCCCATACCTCATTTGGGTTGGATGAGTGAGTAGTCAGTTGTGAGTAGTTCGTAGTCAATTGAGTGATGAATCGATACTACATACACCTCACGAATGACTACTCACTACTTACTAACTTTTATCGCGCATCCAGGAGTTTCTTCGCCAGCAGCAGACCGGCCAGGGTTTTGGCGTCTCCGAGCTCTCCGCGCAACAGCAGATCGTCAACCTGGCCCCAGGAGAGAGTTACCACTTCAATATTCTCATCTGCGTCCTGTGCCAAACGTTCCGGCGCTAATTCCTCCGCCAGAAAAAGCGTGATCACTTCCGTGCTGTAGCCCGGGGCGAGATGCATGACATACATGGGAGTGAGCCGCCGCGGGCGGTACCCCACCTCTTCCATCAATTCGCGCGTCGCGCACTCCGCCGGATCTTCACCGGGCGCCAGCGTGCCGGCGGGGATCTCCAGCAGCGCGCCTCCCGCGGCATTGCGCCACTGGCGCACCAGCAGCACGTGGTCGCGATCGAGCAGCGGGACGATGGCCACCGCTCCGGGATGCACCACGACGTCGCGCGTCGCGGTCCGGCCGTTCGGCAGCCGCACGGTATCCACCCGCACCGTCAGCAGGCGCCCCTGGAAGGCGATGGTCGTCTCAATGGGTTCTTCGCGAAGATGATCTGTCATAATCCGTCTCAATTTTTATGTGCAATGTCCGCACCGGAATGGGAATCTTTTCCGGGGGTGATCTCAATGGCCGATCCGAATATGCTCTTTGATCTGAACCTGAAGGACACCGACCGTCATCAGGCGCTGGATGATTTTTTCCAGCAGGCGGGACGCGCCGTATCGTTCGATGACGAGCCGTCCGACCTTGTTTCCGTACACGCGGCGGATCTCTCTTTCCGCGATGCCGTGCACCTGCTGCTGCCGGAGGGATTCCAGGCCGTGGAGATCGACGGCATTTATCATATACGCCGGGTGCATTAAGCCGGTTGCACGTCGGAGACTTCGACCTGGATGCCGTCGTGCACGATGCGCACGTCCAGCGGGTCGCAGCCTTCCGTCATCAGTTCGGCAATCACTTCCTGCCGCTTGTCCGGCGGAGCGATGATGAACAGGGCGCTGCCGCCGCCGGCCCCGCTGATGCGGCCGCCCCATGCGCCGCCACGGTAGGCCGCCCCCATCATCCGCTCGATATCCGGATTCGTCACGGTGGCGGCAAATCCCTTGCGCACTTCCCACTCTACCGTCAATAACTCGGCGATCTGGTGGATATCGCGCGCCTTGAAGGCGTCGTAGAAGTTGAAGGCGTTGTCCCGTGCGCGCTGCAGGCACTCGACCGTCTCCGGCACGCGGTCAAAGTAATTGCGGATTTTGCTCCAGTTGGTGGTGCCGGAATGGTGGGTCAGCCGGGTGTTGGCGAGGACGAGATAATCCTGCAGTTCTGCGGTGAAGGCGCCGTTGGGATCGAGCGGCTCCATCCAGCGGCCCTCGACCTCGTAGTGTACTGCCATGATGCCACCGTAGGTGGGCGGGTAATAATCCTGCGACCCCGCCGGCGTGCCCATCAACTGCGCCTCCAGGTTGTTGCAGAGGGTGATGATGCGCTCCGGGTCCCGCGGCTCGTCCATGTAGGCCAGCACCGCGTGCGCCAGCGTGATAAAGAGCGTGGAGGAGGCGCCCAACCCGGAGCCGTGCGGGGGCAGCAGTTTCGTCTGCACATCCAGCCCGCCCGGTGGCTGCAGGTATTTCAACACGCGGGTGATCAGTGCCAGCGGGCCATCAAGGGGCAGCTCGTCCAGGGTTGCGCTCTCCAACGTGTGGCCGGTGTCCAGCGATTGAATCGTGATGCGGCTATCCTGACGCTCGGTCAGCCACACCTGCGCGCCAAGGTCGATCGCCGCGTTGATGGTGATGCTGCCGCCGAAGAAGAGATACAGCGGATAGATATCGAGCGTACCGCCGCCGAAATCGATCCGCGAGGGGGCCGAAGCCGTGACGTGTCTCATGTCCGCAGTATACCGATCCTTCCCTGCAGCGTCAATGTAAAGGCATGCACAGCAACCGCTCGCCTGGTGTGCCCATTACCACCCTAACAATATAGGTACGACAAAATTGCTCCGTTACCACAATCCCGTCTTTGGCTGTTTCTTCACACATCGCTCAACATTCGCCCGCTCGATAACGGTTAGAATGAGGTAACACGGGTGCGGCTTCGTCGCAACCAAACACAAAGCGACGCCTGTTGGCGAGAAAGTTAGTATTCGTAATAAGGAAGAGGGAGGAAACAGTATGCCGATTCGAACCGCGGAAGCGGAATGGCAGGGGAAGTTAAGCGATGGGCGTGGCACCATGCATTTCGACGGGTATGATGGGCCGTATACCTTCGCCTCGCGCTTCGAGCAGGGCGAGGGTACGAACCCGGAGGAGCTGATCGGCGCCGCCCACGCCGGCTGCTTCAGTATGGCGCTGTCCGGTGAACTGGTGAAAGCCGGTTTCACCCCGGAGCGCATCCACACCACCGCCCGCGTGCACATCGACAAGGACGAGAACGGCTTCAGCATCACCGCCATCGACCTGGCCACCGACGCCCGCGTGCCCGGCATCGACAACGCCACCTTCCTGCGCATCGCCAACGAGGCGAAGGCCGGCTGCCCCGTCTCCCGCGCGCTCGGTGCGATTACTATTAACCTGGACGCGCGGCTGGAGCAGACGGCGGCGTAAAAGAATAGGTGATCGTTCCGTAGGGCACGGAGGCCTCTCCGTGCCCGGCCCTACGCCTTTCTACATGTGACCGAACCACCTGACCTAGGATTTGGTTTCGTGCAGAAATTCGGTCACACGGGCACGGAGAGGCCTCCGTGCCCTACGAACCGGCACTGTTATTGCTCCACCGCATACCGCATATTCCGCACTTCGGAGCCGATCCGATAACCGTTGAAGTGGAAATTCAGTGGCGCGGTGGTTGAGCTCTGCGAGGTGTAAATCACCCGCTCGTCGACCAGGTACTGCACCGTGCCGTCCGGCTGGCGTTCGATGGCATAAAGTGACCTGGTGTTGTAGTGTTCCGGCGCGTGGTAGACATAGTCCGCCCACTCCCAGAGGCTGATCCTGGTGTTATACTCCGGCCAGTGATTGGTGAAGCCGTGCCCCATCTGCGGCATCAGGTGGATAATCCCGCAGGCGAAGGGCAGTTCCGGCGTGTTCACCTGGAATTCCAGCCGGCAGAAGCTCCCTTCCGGCACGTCGGTGATGGGATCGCTGGTGATGTGGGTGACCCAATTATAATCCGGCGGCCCGACGCGAGTGATGGTGGTGCCCTCCGGTTTCATGATCGCGGTATACCGGCTGTCCGAGGTGAAAGGCACCGGCTTGTAGACCAGCGTCCCCACATGGTATCCGCTCAACTGGCCGTAAACGACCTTCTGCACATGCCCGTCGAGAAAGGCGGCAATCGCCTTCCCGTTATGGCGGAGGGCGACATCGGCCCGCTTGAACGCCACCGTCTTCCCCGGCACGGCATCCGCGAAGGCGATGATGTGCGCCTCATTCCCCTCGAAGCTCTCGTCGCCCAGCGGCTTGTCGGCCAGGAACGCGTTATACACATAACCGTAGCGCAGCTTTTTGCCGGCAGTCGGGCAAACCAGCAGCTTGGGGGTGAGTTCGAGATTCTGCCAGGCGGTATCCGCCGGCGGCAGCATCTCGTCATTATCTTGTGCCCACATGGACAGCGCCGCGGCGATCTGCCGCTGGTTGCTGATGCAGGTCGCCGTCCGTCCCGATTCCCGCGCCTTCGCCAGCACGGGGATGAGGATCGCCGTCAGCACGGCGATGATGCTGATGACGACCAGCAGCTCGACGAGGGTGAAGCCGGCATTCCGGGAGAATCGTGACATGTGACGCCTCCTTTGCCACTCATCAGCAATGCATTATATCATTAACGGAGCAATCGCACTTATTGGCCCGTTGGAGCGGGATCTATCAAAACGATGGAAATGACTGCCTGTCATTGCTTTCCCAACGCCTGTATCAATCGCCGTGAATACGCCTCCACCACCCTCCCCTCGAAAGAGGTAAAGCCTTTCGGCATGTTATCCGTCCGTGCGAGGTAATTGCACACAAAGGCATCCTTGTGCAGCCAGTAGGCTTCGTTAGCCAGCAGCCACGGTTGCGCGATGAGCGCCAGGTAGAGGATGGCGAAGGCGTATAGCGGCGCCATCGAGCGGGCCAGCGTGCCGTAATAAAGGCCGTAGTGCTGTCGGGTGAGCACCGCGTACCGCACGATGACGACGATGAGACCCACCACCAGTACGGTGCCGATCATCTTGACGACTAAGTATTCGACCGGGATGCCGATGTTAATCACCAGCAGCGCCATCGCGATGATCATGGCCACCTGCAGTTTACGCTGCATGGGCGCCTCCGTGGTTGGCGGCAGCGGGATGTCCAGGTCCTCGCAGCGCCGGCGCACGTAGCGGCCGATGATGCGGGCGGGAATCCACAGCGCCAGGATGCCAACGATCAGCATCTCCGCGCCAAAGCGCCAGCCCATAAATTTCCAACAATATTCTCGCCCGCCGATGACTGGCATGCGCGAATAGAGCCAGTAGATCGCCATCGGCAGCACGATCCCCCACCAGAGCGCACGCAGGATCTCCTTCGCGGGCGGCAGCAGCAGCAGCGGGACGGCGGCGGCATGGTGCAGGTGGTAGTGCCAGATGGCCCCTTGAATCAACACACCGAGCAAAGCCAGCACGAAAAGGACCTGCAGCAGTTGCACGGCGGCCTCTTCGACCAGCACATGCTCGTGCATGCGGAGGGGAGTAATATCATTAGCCGTTATCGGCGGTACCCCGCTGCTCATGCCGACGAAGACGGGAAGCAGCACCCCGGCGATGGCTGGAGTATTTCTGTCCGTGGGCAGATCGACTTTCGCGCTGTTCGCCGGGATGGTCGCGCTCTTCGCCGGTGTTTGCGCGCGGTTACGCAGTTGCGTGACCCGCTCGAAGGTGGCCTGCGCCGCGCCGGCTTTCTCGGGTTCCCCGAGCTGCGCATACACTTTCGCGCCTTCTTCGGTGAGAATCTTTACCACTGCTGTCGACACGAGCGCGCCGATCAAGTTATCGGAATCCTTCGCCAGCAAAGTTGACATCGGTTGCCAGGTATCCATCACCGCTTCCGCTTCGCTTGTGCGTCCTTCCGCGATCAGCAAGCGGGCACAACCGGGCGTCTTGCGTGCCAGATTACGCAAACGCGCAAACTGCGGGAAGAGTTCGTGCGATGCCAGCGTCAAATGATTCAGATAATCCTCGGTGAGCAGCGGGCGAGGGAGGGCGTTGAGCTTCTGACGCATGATCTGCATCTGGTAGGTACGGTAATACGGTTTTTTCGCCGCTTTCCGCAACTCGATCAGCCCGAGCTCGAAGGCCTGCCGGTCGCGCAACTCATCCCCCAGTACCGTGTCTTTGCCCTGTCGCTCCGAAGCCGCGGTCATGCCGTGACTGAGGTAGCGTTCTGCCAGCAGCATGTTATACAACGCGTTGTCCGGTTCGATTTTCTCACCCCGGCGGAGAATCGCAACTTCCCTCGGTGAGATTTCCGACGAGGTGTTCTGGGGATAGTGCATCGCAAAGATCGTATAATACGCGTAGTAGATGTGCCCGTCCGGTTCACCCTGATGCGCTTCCCAATATAGGCGGAGATTCTCTGCGTTGACCGGCGGTATCTGGTTCAACAGGTGGATATCCCCTTTGAACTGACTCCCGATGTCCCGATTTTCGAAAAGCGGCACCGTGGGGAGCGTGGTGGTGTTATCCGAGGAATTTAAGAACCGGGCACTCATCGCCTGCAAACGGGCCACGCGGCCATATCCCACGTACAGCGCGAAGAAGATCGCCAGCGGCACGATCAGCGCACCGAACGCGATGCGGAAGAGCGCGCGCAGACGCAGGCGGCTGCGGTTAGCGTTGAGCAATTCGGCAGCAACATCGAGCGGCGAGCCGAAGGCCTTTTTCGACAGCGCGATGCTCTCCTCGTCGCTGTGCCCCTCCCGGCGATACCGCTCGGTCTTGTCCTCAAGGAAGGTATGTAATTCCTGGGTGACGTCGCGGTAGACTTCCTGGTCGGCTTTCAGTCCCGCGGCGGCGTCGGCGGCGAGTTTCTCAAAAGATGTGTCCTGCATGACAGCCTCCCTTTGCCGGCAGTGGAGCCGGCGCTCCTGAATTACTTGCTGTCCAGCACCTGCAGCAATCGTTGGGTATAGACCTGCGTCGCCCGGCCTTCCAGGCGGGTGCAGAAGATCGGCTCGCTGCTTTTGTGCGCGTAGTCTCCGAACATCACCGTATCTCGCCGCAGCCAGAACGCTTCCTGGTAGAGCAGCAAGGGTTGCGCGGTGAGCGTCAACAAGATGATGGCAAAGGCGTAGAGCGGCGCCATCGACCGCGCCAACGTGCCGAAATACAATCCGTAATCGCTGCGTCTCGCGGCGGCGTATCGCACCCCGGCCACGACGAGTGCTGTGGCGAGGAGCATGCCGACGAATTTGAGCAATAACGGCGTCCGGTCAGCCGGCAGCAGCATGATAATGGCCGTCAGCACCAGGGCGCCGATCACTGTCCCGCGCAGCTTGCGGCTGACGGCGGCTTCCTCGCAGACCGGCGGCATCGAGATGTCCAGGTCTTCACAACGGCGGCGCACATAACGGTTGATCATGCGCGCCGGCAGCCACAGCAGCAGGAAACCGAGCAGCAGCAGCTCCGCGCCGAAACGCCACCAAAGAAATCCCCAGCTGTATTCTCGACCGCCGATAACAGGCAGCCGGGAATACAGCCAATATATCAACAAGGGCACTGCCACGCCCCACCAGAGCACGCGGGCAAGCACCGGGGCCGGCGGCAGCAGCAGCAGCGGCACCGAGGCAGCGCCGCGCAGCCGGTTATGCCAGATCATCCCCTGCAGCACCGTACCCAGCAGCAGGAGGGCGAACAACACCTGCAGCCCACCAAGGCCTATTTCGTCAGCGAGGACATGCTCATGCATCCTGTTAGGCACCAGCTCTCGCTCTGTCGGGGCAACGCCGCCAAAAATAGGAGTCATGATAGAAGTAAACTGCGAGCCGTGCTGCTTCAACATCATTTGATAAGCCGGGTTATTTCCTGAGGCTTTCCAATTGCGATTGAGCGCTCTTACCTCAGTATAGAGCACCTGCGTCCGCTCCGCCTTGGTCTGCTGGCCGATCTTCTCATAAAACTCCGCGCCTTCTCGAGTCACAATTCCAGCCATTCCCGACGCATTGAGGCCACCGATTAGTGTGAAATTTGCATCTCCTGCCAGTAGCCGCGCATACGGCACACCGGTATCCATCACTGCTTCCGCCTCTTTCGTGCGCCTTTCCTTATTCAGCAATCGGGCGCAAGCCGGGATCTTGCGCGCCAGGTTGCGATATCGCGCAAAATGCGGAAAAAGGATAGCGGCTGTGATCGCAACATGGCCAAGGTAGTCCTCGGTCAACAATGGGCGTGGGAGCTCGTTGATCCGCAGACGCTCGATTTCCATCTGATACGTATGCAGGTAGGGTTTCTTCACCGCTTTTTGCATCTCGATAAGCCCGAGATCGAACGCGCGCCGGTCCAAGATAACATCATCGTCGTCTTTTTTGTTCGTCTCAGATTTTGCCTGCATTCCGCGTTCCAGGTAATACTCGGCGAGCAGTACGTTATACAACGCGTTATTCGGTTCAATCAACTCCCCTTGGAGCATTTCGCGCGGGTATTCAGCCCCGTCGCCGGAAGCAAACACCGCATAATACGCATAGAATTTATAGCTGTCCGGCTCGCTGCGATGCGTTTCCCAGTAATCGTGGATCACTGAGGCGTTGCTCGGCATCCCTGCTAACTGGCGCATGGTGGTGGTGCTATTCCATGTTTGACCTTTCGAGCCGAAGAACGGTAGTGTCGGTAATTTAACACTGTTGTGGTACCAGACTCCGAAGATGCTTTGCACACGCGCGACCCGCCCATAACTCACATATAGCGCAAAGAGGATCGCCAGCGGAATAATCAGCGCGTTGAAGCCGATCCGCAGTAAGGCCCGCAGGCGCAGGCGACCGCGGTTGGCGTTGAGCAGCTCAGCAGCGACATCGAGTGGCGAACCGAAGGCCTTTTTCGCCAATGCAACGCTCTCCTCGTCGCTGTGCCCCTCCCGGCGATAGCGCTCGACCTTGTCCTCGAGGAAGGTATGCAATTCCTGCGTGACGTCGCGGTAGACTTCCTGATCGGCATGCAACCCCGCGGCGGCGTCGGCGGCGAGTTTTTCGAAGGTCTGTTCCTCCATGGGGTCCTCCTCTGCTTCGAAAGGCGACGTTACGCCGGCTGAACGAGCACAGCATTCACCGAGCGGGTGAAGGTGCTCCACTCCGCCACTTTGCTTTCGGCATACGACAGCCCCTTGCGGGTGAGCTGGTAATACTTCCGCTTCTTGCCGGTGTCGCCGGTCTGCCACTCGGTGGCCAGGAACCCCTGGTTCTCCAGCCGGTGCAGCACGGGGTAAAGCGTCCCCTCTTTCCAGTTGAAGGCGCCCTCCTTGCGGTCGTTGACGATCTGGATGATCTCGTAGCCGTACATCGCGCGCTCCGACAGCAGTTTCAGCACCAGCAGCTCCACCGTGCTGCCCACCAGTTCGGTATTGAACGGCATGACTTTACCCTCCTTTGAGTAATGTCTCGAACCTCTAAGTATTAATATACCTAGCCCGGATTATGCACGTCGAGCGTAAATCGCCGACACCGCGTCATTTTCTGGTCGGCTGAGCAAGTATTCGAGCCTTGCTGTCGAATAGGAGAGTTACCAAGCAATCC
>Ga0172368_10000190_pt1 | contig 83743 bp, 66 predicted proteins | sample Lak11m_FD_114540 | JGI IMG/M metagenome (GOLD analysis project Ga0172368, IMG submission 114540) | Freshwater microbial communities from Kabuno Bay, South-Kivu, Congo - kab_022012_11m | ecosystem: Environmental > Aquatic > Freshwater > Lake | place: Democratic Republic of the Congo: South-Kivu...
CGGGGTCCACGGAGGGTTTTATGGGTGGTCGAGGTAACCACATGGGCGTATTTGCAGGGATTGTCCAGCAGTCCGGCTGCAATTAATCCCGCCGGATGGGCCATGTCGACCATCAGGATGGCGCCGACGTGGTCGGCCAGCTTACGCATCCGGGCATAGTCCCATTCACGTGAATAGGCGGATGCACCGGCCACGATCATTTTGGGTTTTTCCCGGAGGGCTGTCTCTTCCATCCGGTCATAATCGACCCGCCCTGTATCTTCCCTGACCCCATAGGCGACTGGTCTGTACAGGATCCCGGAACTGTTGACAGGCGATCCGTGGGAGAGGTGACCGCCGTGTGAAAGATCCAATCCCATGAAAGTGTCGCCTGGTTTCAGGACGGTCATGAAAACGGCCATGTTGGCCTGGGCGCCTGAATGGGGCTGAACATTGGCATACTCCGCATCGTACAGTTCTTTGAGGCGGTCAATGGCGAGCTGCTCGGTTTCATCGACCACCTCACATCCGCCGTAATACCGGTGCCCCGGATAACCTTCTGCGTATTTATTGGTCATTACGGAGCCCATGGCCTCCAGTACCTGAGGGCTGACAAAATTCTCCGACGCGATCAGCTCTATGCCATTTTTCTGTCTTTCATATTCTTGCCTGATAACATCAAAAACAACAGTGTCCCTTTTCATAGCGGTTGCATAAAGTGGTTTCTATAAGTGCGCTAAAGATAGGGATTTCCTGTCAGTCGCTTCCGCCATGGCCTCAAATTATCGGTTAAAAGAAGTTAATCAATCGGCTTGAAAAATTACCTTTACGCTATTCATGCGAATGGAAAAAAAAGGCAGGCGTTATAACCTCATGTTCAGGATTCTCCGCTGGAGGATCCGGAACATCTCCAACCGAAACTTTGTCCTGATCATGGCAATCATTGTCGGGCTTTTGTCCGGCATGGCCGCGGTCCTGATCAAGAATTTCGTTTTTCTGATCAGAACGAACCTGACACGGGGCTTTTCGGCTGAGGTGCATAATTACCTCTTTTTTATCTATCCGGCTATCGGTATTGCCATTGTGGTGATACTGGTCAATTACCTGCTCAAGGTGAGGATCGGGCATGGCATACCCGTAATCCTGCATGCCATATCCAGCACCAAGGGAGCCATCAGGAAGCACCACATGTATTCATCCGCCCTCACGAGTGTCATTACAGCCGGTTTTGGGGGAAGCGTCGGGCTTGAAGGACCGGCCATCCTGACCGGAGGTGCTATAGCTTCCAGGCTGGCGCAGGCATACCATATGAATTACCGCCAGATCATCCTGATCATCGGGTGTGCCGTGACCGGAGCGTTGGCTTCCCTGTTCAAAGCCCCCATTGCGGCGATCATATTCGCCATTGAGGTATTGATGCTTGACTTGACGATGTCTTCATTATTGCCTCTTCTTTTGGCATCGGTCAGCGCTGTACTTCCGTCCTACCTCTTTCTGAGCCAGGATGTGCTCCATTCGCTGAAGATCCACGAGATCTTTGAGTTGAATATGCTCCCACTGTTCATGCTACTCGGGGTTTTTACCGGGTTCATCTCGTTGTACTTTTCCAGGGTGATCCGCGGATTGGGCGACCTGTTTCAAAGAATAGGGTCGAAATGGATCCGCTGGCTGACAGGTACGATTTTCCTGGGCTTGATCATCTTCCTGTTTCCGAGCCTCTATGGGGAAGGCTATGATTCGATCAACCGGGCACTGAATGGGGATATCGGGTTCCTTTTTGACAAATCGGGATATTTCACCTTTCAGGGGGAAGCCCTGACCACCATGCTCATCCTGGCCCTGGTCACTCTCCTGAAAGTGGTGGCGACCGCATGTACATTCGGAGCCGGGGGTATAGGAGGCATCATTGCCCCGAGCCTTTTCACCGGAATGACGGCGGGAATGCTGTTCGGGTCAGCATTGAATTATCTGCTGGGCACCGATTTTTCCATCGTCCTGTTTGCCCTGATCGGTATGGCAGGCGTTTTTGCCGGAACACTTCACGCCCCGCTGACCGGGATCTTTCTGATAGCAGAGCTGACACTGGCCTATAATCTTCTGCTGCCCCTCATGTTGACGGCTGGCTTTTCCTATCTGACTATCAGGTTATTTCAGTCGGTATCCTTTTATCACGTCGAGCTCGACAGGAGAAGGCAGCTGTTTACGCAGGACAAGGATAAGTTGGTCCTTTCCCTGATGAAGGTGGACAAGCTGATTGAAACCAACTTCTCGACCATACGGCTCGACGCTTCCCTGGGCGACCTGGTGAGGGTCATCTCAAAATCCAGGAGAAATATTTACCCTGTTGTGGATGATGAAAACAATTACTATGGTGCTGTCAACATGGACAACGTGCGGGAAATCATGTTCACGCCCGAACTCTACGAAACCATATTTATCCGTAACCTGATGACGAAATCAAAATACTCGATTGAACCTGGCGAGATCATGGAGGAGGTTGCACGTAAGTTTCACCAGTCATCCGACTTCAACATACCGGTCCTCGACCATGGGAAATATGTCGGATTTGTTTCGAGGGCAAGGCTTTTTTCATCTTACAGGTCATTGTTAAAAAAGTGGTCGGAAGACTGATTGGGAAGGAGAAAGGAGGAAGGAGAAAGGAGGAAGGTTGGAATGGGTTGGAAGGACAGGATCGGGATTTATTTCAGGTCGGGCAAGAAGCAGCGGGTCTACTTCCTGGCTTTGGCCATGGGGGTTGTTGCAGGATTGGCCGCGGTGATCCTGAAAAACGCGGTCCACTACACTCATCTTTTTTTAACCGGCGGATTTACGGAAGGACAGGCCAACTGGCTCTACCTGCTCTATCCCTTCATCGGGCTGCTCCTGACGGTATTGTATGTAACGTACCTGGTCAGGGATCCGATATCACACGGGATCAGTAAGATACTGCATGCAATCAGTAAAAGGAACAGCCTGCTGAAATCGCACAACATGCATTCCTCCATGATTGCCGGCACCCTCACGGTTGGTTTTGGGGGATCGCTGGGGCTGGAGGCACCGATTGTACTGACAGGTTCTGCGATAGGCTCGAGGCTGGGGCAGTACCTGCATCTGCCTTACAAGACCATTACCCTGTTGCTTGCCTGTGGCGCCACTGGTGCAATTGCGGGAATATTCAAGGCCCCTATTGCCGGTGTGGCCTTCGCGCTGGAAGTCATCATGATCGACCTGACCATGGCTTCCCTTCTCCCGCTGATGATTGCCGCTGTGACTGCGACCTCCGTGGCCTGGTTGCTGATGGGTGATGCTGTTCTTTTCAGTTATGACCTGAAGGATGTTTTCACGGTTGCCGAACTACCCCCATTTCTGTTGCTGGGTCTATTTACGGGAGCGGTCTCGGTCTATTTCTCACAGGGTCTGCGAATTATTGAAGGCCGGATGGGCAAGATCAGATCCGTATGGATCCGGTGGTTGACCGGCGGATCGGTGCTGGCTGTTCTCATCACCGTCTTTCCGCCTTTGTATGGAGAAGGGTATGACACCCTCCGGCAGTTGTTGATGGGTAATCCAGGGGAGATCCTGTCTCAGAGCTTTTGGTTCGATAAGATCCAGACGCCAGGGATTCTTCTGTTAACCATTGCCCTGATCATCTTGCTTAAAGCGGTTGCCACGGCGGTAACCACGGGTGCCGGAGGTGTCGGCGGTGTTTTTGCCCCGAGCTTGTTCCTGGGAGGAATCAGCGGATTCTTCCTGGCACGGCTGCTGAATACGACAGGATGGCTGGAAGTATCGGAAATCCATTTTACACTGGCGGGAATGGCCGGTGTCATGTCTGGCGTCATGCATGCCCCGCTGACCGCCATGTTCCTGATTGCTGAGATTACAGGCGGATACAGCCTGATCATTCCCTTGATGGTAACGGTGGCCATCTCCTATATCACGGCTCATCTGGTTGAGCCTCACTCTGTGTATACCCGCCGGCTGGCCTCCCTGGGCGAACTGATCACTCACAACAAGGATAAGGCAGCCCTGCTCCGGATGAATATCAGAAGCCTGATAGAGCAGGATTTCACAACTGTCAGACCCAACCAAACCTTGGGAGAACTCGTTCAGGCGGTGGCGGTATCCAACCGCAATGTCTTTCCTGTCATTGATGCGGACAGGAATTTTCTCGGGCTGATCATCATGGAAAAGCTCAGGCCGGTCATGTTTAAAACCGGGCTGTACGATACTACTTACTGCAAAGACCTGATGTACATGCCGGAATACCTGGTCAGCACGGAAGATTCAGTCGAAGAGATCGCACGGAAAATACAGGCTTCGGGGAAGTACAACCTGGTTGTCCTGGATCATGGCAAATATGTCGGCTGCGTCAGCCGGGCCCGTGTTTTCTCCAAATACCGGGACAAAATGAAGGAAATGTCGGAGGATTAGGTACAGACGATTAACTATTGCCCATTCACGAGTCACGAGTCACGAGTCACGAATCACGAGTCACGAGTCACGAGTCACGAGTCACGAGTCACGAGTCACGAATCACGAATCACGAGTCACGAGTCACTGATCCCGCTCCTTCACGCACCTCACCGAAATGGCATACACTTTTTTGTAATTGTAAATGAAAGTGCTGGAATAGTCATACCCCAGGGTCATGTTATAAGCGTCACGGCTGTTATACTCAGTTGAAGAAAAGAACTGGGCATAGTATCCAAGACCGGCATAGATCCCCTGGTCATACCGGCGGCCTGCGGGAAGAGCCCCGAAACCCGATTCGTTTGTCGCCCCTGCATTGACTTCACGCCAGAGGAGGGTTTCCGTATCTTTCAGTTTTCCTCCGGCCACCTCACCACCACCGAGCTGGTTGATCATCCGGTTAAACTCGTCCAATGCAGGCAGATGCCAGCCTTCGGGACAGGATCTCATGGCAGCATCCCAGGTGTAAAGCCTTCCATAGGTCGCACCCCGGGTTGGATTATCGTCATAGAAATAAGAATCGTCCCCGGCATCAAAACGCAGGTTTTCAGCCATCCACCAGTCTTCTCCGATCTCGATGGTTTTATAGGACTGACCGTCACGGGCATCAGTCAAGGTGCCGAAATTCAGATCGATGATAGAAAAGCTCCAGACCGGCCCATCCGTTGCATTGCCTTTGTTATCCTTGACCTTTACTTTCCAGTAATAGGTTGTACCATATTCCAGGGTGCCTTGTGAAAAAGTCCCGAACATCTGACTGGCAATGACCAGTGGAGGCGGATTCGAAGTTCCGAAATAGCAGGTAAACAACATCGGGTCTCCATCGGGATCATTGCTGTCCCATCTCATCCATGGCTTATTCGACAAAGTGACGGCACCATCCTGTGGATCCGGGTTAAAGGGAGGATCGGGCGGCAGGTTCGAACTGGTGACGGTCAAAGGCACCTGGATGGTATCGGTCAGCCCGCGGGGATCTTTCACAGCCATGGTAACCTGATAGGTGCCCGGCTTGGCGTATTTATGGTCGCCGCTCTTACGGGTGGCATATTGGGTGTCAAAATTCCCATCGCCTTCCCAGTCCCAGATGACCATTAGTTCTTCTGTCTTGTCATCCGGATCATAAGTACCGGCTGCGTCCATGATAAAAATCGTCCCTTCGTTCCCCGTCGACGGCTCGATGGTGAATTGTGCCACCGGCGGCTGATTCTCCTTATCGCAGGCAACAAAGCTCAGCATTGACAGAAAAAACAGGGCTTGCAAGAATACGGAAAGGCTTCTCATCAGGTTGGGAATTTCTCTTACTGCCCGTAAATATAGTGAATTCAACTACCTTTGATTGTTCAAAACCGATCAGCCATGCTGAAAATCCTGCTGGCCCTGTCCATCGTGCTTCAGCTCATTGCCGCAGTGATTGCCCTGAAACTTTTCCGGGTAACCAAATATGCCGTTTCCTGGATCCTGATCACACTGGGGCTGCTGCTGATGGTGGTTTTACGCCTGATCGAATTCCTACCGTTCATCAGCAATTTCGAGCCCGATTATTTCCGTGAATTGTACGTCTGGATGGGTGTTTTTACCTCCCTCTTTTTTGCCATCGGTGTTTATCTGTTACAGGCCATCTTCAAATACATGAAAAAGGTCGAGGCTGAACGGAGAAAAACCGAAAAGCGGTTCCTGACCGCCATCATACAAACCGAGGAAGGGGAGAGGGCCCGTATCGCCAAGGATTTGCATGATGGACTGGGACCGCTGCTTAGCGCCATCAAGATGTCAGTCTCCACTCTCGAGCAGCTTCAACAGGAGAACCGGAGCCGGGAGATCATCCGGAATGCGAGTGAAACGGTGGATGAAGCGATCAGGAGCCTGAAAGATATTTCCGATCACCTGAGCCCGCATGTCCTGACCAATTTCGGTCTGGTAAGAGCATTGAATAATTATGTCAACAAAATCAACCAGGTGCGCCAGCTCAGGATTGATTTCACCACCAACCTCAAGAATGAGCGGTTTGACGAGAATGTGGAAGTTGTGTTGTATAGAGTCTCCAGTGAGTTGATTCACAATACGATACAGCACTCACAGGCTACAAGGTCCAATCTTGTGCTCAAGCATGAGAATGGCGAATTGTTCCTGGAATATCAGGACAACGGGATAGGGTTCGAAGCCGACAAGCTCATGAGGATGAATGAAAGGGAAGGATCGGGGCTGATAAACCTCCGCTCAAGGATCAACACACTGAAGGGTGATATCAGGATTGAATCAAAACCCGGATTCGGGATTCGTGTCATGATCCGGGTTAAAGCGATAAAGAAATGACGAAGTACAAAGTAATGCTGGTCGATGACCACAAACTCTTTCGCAAGGGCCTCCGGATGCTGATCGAAACACTAGACCGCTTTGAGGTGGCTGGGGAAGCTTCGACCGGAAACGAATTCCTGGGTTTACTTGGCAGTGTCACGCCGGATGTGGTTATGCTCGACATCGCCATGCCGGAAATGGACGGGATCGAGGCGGCTAAAAGAGCACTGGCCAAATATCCGGACCTGAAAATCATCACCCTGAGCATGTTCGGTGAACAGGATTACTATTTCAAGATGGTGGATGCCGGCGTCAGGGGTTTCCTGCTTAAAAACTCAGATATAACAGAGGTCAGGATGGCCCTTGAGGCAGTGGTTGAAGGCGGGAACTATTTTTCCCATGAACTCCTGATGAACCTGGTCAACTCCCTAAAGAATTCACCAGAGGAATTGACTCCTGATTCTCCTCTTTCAGACAGGGAGAAAGAAATCATTCTTCAGATCTGCAAGGGCCTGTCGACGCAGGAAATTGCCGATGAACTCTGCCTGAGCAAAAGAACCGTCGATTCGCACAGGGCTAATATCCTGAGCAAAACAGGATGCCGGAACACCGCCAGCCTGGTCATTTATGCCATCAGACAAAAATTGGTAGAGTTGTAGCATCGGTATTAATACGGTACGCAAAGTGCGTTTTTTTCCCGATCGAAATACCGTATTTCTGACCAGCGGATTGAGTATTTCCATTTAATCAAATCACTGATTATGAGGGTATTTTTGTATAAAAGTACCCCGGATGGAATCTTTAAGCCGGCAAATAGCATCTGATCCCAGGTATAAGGAAGCATGCCAGTCATGCCTCAATTGCGGCGTATGCACGGCCATTTGCCCGGCAGCAGGCTATTACCCTTATGATCCCAGGGTGATCATGAACCTGGTCATCGAAGCGGATGAAGATTCCCTCGAGGAAATCCTGTCCGACGACGTGATCTGGTACTGCGGCCAGTGCCTGAGCTGCAAGCCCCGCTGCCCGCGCGGAAATATCCCGGGTGTTGTCATTCAGATTCTCCGGTCCGTCAGCCAGATGAACGGTTTATTTGTCCGGTCGGCGCTTGGACGGCAGCAGCTGGCGATCAAACGGTCAATCGGTCATAATATTCTCGAGACCGGCTACTGCGTCCATCCGACGCGCATTGACCCGGATCTGCATCCGGAACAGGGACCGGTCTGGAAATGGATGTATAAAAATGCGGAAAGGGTGTATGGAAGGTTTAACACCAACTATAACCGCGAAGGGCCTGGGTTGTTGCGCAGAATGAGCAGTCGCTCGATGGATGAGCTCGACCGGATCTTTGAAGTCACCGGATGCAAGAAGCTCTGGCAAACCATTGAGTCGGAATCAGGCAAGTTTGTCAGCGGGAAATTCAGAAAGTACGACTGAAGATTTAGGATTCGAGACCTGAAATATCAAGATGAAAGTGTACTGGAAAGATTATCAGAAAGAGATTGCGGACGATGATTTCTTCTATGTCAGGAGCTGCATCCGGCAGAATTTCTTTCCCGGGGCGGAAGGTTTGTTTATTGATATCCTGAGAAATAAATTAGGCAGGACCATCTATGAGGATGCGGATCATACCACCTGCACGGGCATAGGTTACTATTCCGGCATAGTGCCGCTGGAAACAACCATGACGGTCATTGCCCGTCAGTTTGCCCTGATGAAGGAGAAAGGGTACAAGAACATTATCATTTCCTGTGTCACCTCCTTTGGGCTTTATTCGGAAATTATCGACCTGTGGAAACAGGATCCGGATCTGAAAGCGAAGATCGCGGACTATCTGAAGGCAGCCACCGGCAGAATCTTTGCAGAGCCGGCAAACATGGTTCATTCTTCGGACATTCTCTATAAATTCCGTAATGAGATTGCCGCTCAGGCTAAGTACCGCCTGGTCAATGCGGAAACCGGTGAGCCTCTCAGGGTGGTGGATCATATCGGTTGCCATTATGGAAAGATATTTCCCGAACGAGGCGTTGGAGGGGCGGAGTTTCCCCAGGTATTGTCGGGAATGGTGAAATCATGGGGCGGGGAAATCATAGATTATCCTGAACGCCGGCATTGCTGCGGTTTCGGATTCCGGCAATACATCGTCCAGCCCAACAGGGGATACTCCCTTTCCCATTCCCGGATCAAGCTGGAATCCATGAAACCTTATGAACCAGACCTGATCGTTACCAACTGTCCGGGTTGCAATATGTTTCTCGACCGCTGGCAATATACTATCGAACAAGAGGACGGGTCGTCCTACGGAGCTAACGGCAGAATGATTCCCGTTCTGAGCAGCGAAGAACTGGCCGGCCTTGTCCTGGGTTATGATCCATGGGAGATCGGGCTTCAAACCCATCAGGTTCCGGTGGAGACCCTCCTGGACAAAATCGGCATTCCCTATGATCCCGGGATGAAATATGCCGATAAAAGCGGCAATCAGATCGGAAAACCAAACATGAATCTCCAGTGCGTATGACCAACCAACCGGACATAAGGAGAGTTGACGTGAGAAGGGTGGCAGTGATTGGTGCAGGTCCCGCCGGGATGGCTGCTGCCGGATCATTGGCTTCCTTGGGTATAGCAGTTGACTGGTATGAGAAAGATCCCCTAACCGGGGGAAAATTGCACGATTATTACCAATTGTTTCCCGATCGGGTACGCGCCTCCGAGGTGCTTCCCGAGCTGGAGAGTAAATCCGGGAAATCATTAATAACGAAATATTTGGGAAGGACTATCTCTGAAATTGAAAGGCATCCGGGGGGCATTGTCCTGAAGAATGGCAGCGGTTCCTGCGGTGAAGCCGATGCCGTGATCCTGGCCACCGGATTTGATTTCTTTGATGCCCGGCTCAAGGAGGAATTCGGGTACGGAATATACAAGCACGTAATTACGTCGGTAGACCTGGAAAGGATGCTGCCGGTGGGAAAGGATGCCTTGCGTCGTTTCGGAAAGGATCCGGCAACTGTCGGTTTTGTCCATTGCGTGGGTTCCCGGGACGAACAGGTTGGTATCAGCTATTGCAGCCGTTTGTGTTGTATCACCGGTATCAAGCAGGCTATTGAGGTAAGTGAAATGTTTCCGGCCGCGAAGGTTTATAATTTTTATATCGACATGCGGGCATTCGGCCAGGGCTTCGAAGAACTGTACCGCAAAGCCCAGGAGGAGCATGGTATACGCTTCATTCGCGGACGAGTGTCAGAAGCCTCCGAGGACCGGGAATTCAGGATCCGGGTCAAGGCGGAAGATACGCTCATGGCGAGGCCGTTGAAAGTGACCGTCGATTGGCTTGTTTTGTTGGTCGGGATGACACCATCCTGCACCGAGGTCACTCTTGATCACGCTGAAAAGCAACAAGAATTCATAAAGCCGGAAAATCCGTTGACCTCTAATGCGGTTCGCGGAATGCCGGGCGTTTTTGCCGCCGGATGCTGCACCGGACCGATGAACATCCCTGAATCGGTTGCTTCAGGCCGTGCTGCGGCATTGCAGGCATATGATTATTTAACACGGGACCGGTAAGATGGATGCAGTAAAAAGCAAATTCGGATTTGAGATTAACCAGGGTCGTCACATCGACATGGACCGGATCGATACCCGTCTGGCTGATGAAATTTCCGCTCACGTGCGGTCATGGAAAGCATGCCTGAATTGCGGAAGCTGCTCGGCCACCTGTCCGGGAGGTGTGGGGTTAAGGAGCCTGCTTTTAAAGTTGTCAACTCTTGGAGAGTTGACAACTTTAGACACCTGTCTTCTCTGTGGAAAGTGTTTCCTGGTTTGTCCCCGGGGCATATCAACACGCTACTTGATTATCCAGATCATCAAAAAACGGAGAGAATATGGAAAAGCTGTTTGATCCTTTCGTTCTGCCGTTTACCGTTGGATTTTCTTTTTTAGTCCTGTGGTTTGTCTATAAGATCGTCCGATGGTTCATCTCTTTGCGCGGAGATGACATGAAACTGGTGATCACGGGCCTGTTTAGCCTTAAAACCCTGCAGGCACTGGTAGAAACTGTCAACGAGTCACTTCTTCACCGGAAGGTATTTAGAAATAACAGTCGGTTAGGATACATGCACATGAGCCTGGCATTCGGATGGTTTATGCTGATCCTGATCGGCAATATTGAATCAACCTATTATAGCGGGAATTTGTTCAAACCGATCTATGTCTCCGTGTTCTGGCGTTTTTTTGATCCCGGCCCTTCGTTTCCGCAAGCCATGATCCAACCGGGCTTCGCTTTCTGGATGGATCTGTTTCTGCTGCTGGTCTTGAGTGGCCTCGGATTCGCAATCCTGAAGAGGTTTCGCTCCAGGATCATGGGCATGAAAAGAACGATGCGTCATGAACCGGCCGACCGGCTGGCGCTGGCTGCCCTCTGGATGATTTTCCCGGCCCGCCTGGTTGCCGAAAGCATGACCTGCGGTGCTAACGGGACCGGCTCTTTTCTGACCGGTTCCCTTGGCTATCTCTTTTCCCGGTTCTTTGACCCTTCTTCTTCTATCCTGCCTTCCTGGTGGATCTATTCGTTCCTGCTCGGGTTCTTCTTTGTTCTTCTTCCATTTACCCGGTATGCCCACATCCCATCTGAGCCCGTACTGATATTTTTCAGGAAATACGGGGTCCGCCTGTCGCCCGGATCGGCGGGTTACACCGACCTTTCCCTGACGGCCTGTTCCTCGTGCGGGATTTGCATCAATGCCTGCCAGTTGGCGGAAGCAGCACCCGGCAGACCGGTTCAGAGCAGTTATTTCGTCAGGTCGGTTCGGAAGAACAGGGTGCCAGACCTGCAATATGAATGCCTGATTTGCGGACGCTGCGAAGCAGCCTGCCCGGTCGGGCTGGAACTGATGCCCATGAGACAAAATACCCGGCCCGACCTCGGAATAGGAAGCCGGGCGACGATCACCGGCAAGCTCGGCCGGAACGGGCATCCCAGGAGGATACTCTACTTTGCCGGCTGTATGACCCACCTGTCGCCGGGCATCATTCGTTCCATGTCCTCCATCTTCAACCAGGCCGGTGCTATATGGGAGTTTTACGATGCCGACGGCCAGGCTTGCTGCGGCAGGCCTCTAAAACTTGCGGGGCAGGTTGATGCTGCCAGGAATATCAGGGGAAAACTTGAAAATGATTTCAGCAAATCGGGTGCCGATCTTCTAGTGACCTCGTGCCCGATCTGCTACCGGATCTTTAATGAGGAATACAATCTTCCCGGAATTAGGGTTCTGCACCATTCACAATATATCCGTGACCTTCTCGAATGGAACAGGATCAAAGTCGAAAGCAGCATACAGAACGCCGTGTACCACAGTCCGTGTGAATTGGGAAGGGGATCGGGCATAGAATCAGAGCCCCGGGAGATCATCAAAGCCCTTTATAAAGCCGATCTGACACCTGATATCGAAGGATTATGCTGTGGTGGCAGCCTTGGGGGTCCGGGGATTGACCTGGCCACCCGTCGTGCCGTTGCCAGGGGGGCTGTGGAGGAACTGACCCATGGGGATCCGGATGTCCTGATCACTGCCTGCCCACTGTGCAAAAAAACCTTCAGCGCCATTTCACGCATACCGGTCCTCGATATCTCCGAAGCGACAGCCGGGCAGCTTATCAAGCCGAACGCACTGCCTGAGAGGAAGAAACAACAGGGAAACCATCACAAGCAAGCGGTTGCGGTCGGTTAAGCATGCCCTACCGCGTGTACTGCCCCATCACCTCTTCCAAAGTTCGTTGGCAGACTTTGCAGAAACGAAGGTGCCGTGTATACATGATACAATCAACCTGCGAACGGTATAGGCCTTTAGCCATATAGGAGGCGCCTTCGAAAGCGCCGGTCTGGGTGCGGTATTTTTCTTTGGCAAAATATTGATCCTCCCGGTCCATCTGTCGCTGGAACAGGGCTTCTATGATCTCTTCCGGTACCTTGGCAGCGCGGAGGCTGTCATGTTCTTTCTGGATCTGATAACCGAACCGGTCGAACTCTTCTTTATTCCAGGGAGTCGGGATCGGGGTTCCCGGTTCGACCAGATCCTTCCATTTCAGTTTGTTGTCAAGCAGGGCAGTGACGTTCTTTTCCCAGGGTTCTGTTGTAACGGCAGTTGCTTCATACGATACCGGTGAAGTATAGTATTCATCGGCCAAGCCGGCCATGTGGTGCCCCATTGCTCACCTGCTTCCGGGATGGATTGCCATTCTCCGAACACACTGCCAAATCCCCGTGAATAGAGCAGGGTTTTTGTTTTCTGGTCACAAACCTCGAAAAAGTAAAGCCCCAGCTCCAGCTCGTCGATCAGGACCTTCCGGATTCCCTTTTGGTTCCGTTGCGCAGGATACAAGAAACAGCAATGCCAGTAAGGCCGGAGTAAATCGTATCATTGGATGTAGTGTTATGAATAGCTAATCCAAAGGTACAATAATTACCAGCTCCTCTTTGTCCTCACGTGGCAATACGGCGTTCCGCCAGTCTTTTCATAATAATCCTGATGGTACTCCTCCGCTGGCCAGAAGGATGTTGCAGGGCGGACTTTTGTGGCCACTTTCAATCCATTAGACTGCAAAATCCCGATCAGTTTTTCAGCTATGGCCTTCTGGTGGTTGTCGGAATAAAATACCACACTCAGGTATTGCGGTCCGATATCCGGACCCTGACCGTTAATTTGCGTGGGATCGTGGATCTCAAAAAAGAGTTTGGACAGTTCCTCGTAACTGGTTTTTTCGGGATCGAAAACAACTTTAATAGCCTCTACATGCCCTGTAGTGTGTGAGCAAACCTCTTTGTAGGTCGGATTGGCTTTCGTACCACCGGTATACCCGACTTCCGTGCTGATCACACCAGGGGCCAGGCTGAAATAGTGCTGGACACCCCAGAAACATCCCGCCGCGAAAATAGCCGTTTGCTCATTCCTGTGGCTCGACTGCCCAATCAAATCAGTAGTCATAAACGAAAGTATTGCTAAAAGAAAGTAATTAAGTCTTATAGTGTTCATCCCTATTTCCGTATGCCTGTAACCTATAACCCGGATGTCCCAAAAATGTTTATCTTTTCATCCTAAAACTATCCAATGAGCGCCATTCAGTTTAAGCAGAAGATAGGCCTGGGCTTGGTTTCCTATATCGTGATCGGGTTCATGATCGGAGGAGGCATATTTGTCTATCCTGGGATCGTTTACCAGTACTGCGGGCAAGCTTTGCCACTGGCGTTTGCCATTGCAGTCATACCGGTCTTTATCAGTATGATCCCCCTCGCCATGCTGGGTTCGGCGGTGCCGGTATCCGGAGCTAATTATATGTATGCCAGCCGGATGGTATCTCCGGGACTGGCTTTTACCGGTATCTGGGTCTATGCCCTGGCTTCTTTCTTTGGGCAGATCCCTCTGTACCTGATCGGATGCGCGCGCTATATCGAGTCCCTGGTTCCAGGAATGGATATTGCCCTTCTTGCTTTGGGGATACTGACTTTCTTCTATGTAATCAACCTGTTGGGGGTTAAAATGGCAGCGCAGTTTCAGGGTTTATTGGTACTGGTGCTGATCGGCGCGTTGATCATTTTTGTTGCCGGAGGATTGGGGAAGGTTGAAGTCGCTCGTTTTCAGCCTTTGCTCGAGAAAGGGCCGGGCAATCTGATCCTCAGCTTTGCCCTCCTGACTTTCACCTATTTTGGCGGTAACGGGATTATTGAGATTGGATCTGAGATCAAGAATCCGGGCAAGACCATTCCAAGGGCTTTTTATATCGCTTTCCCGCTGGTTGCCGTGTTGTATGTCGGGCTGGCATACGTCACTGTGGGCAGTGTCCCGGGAGATTCCCTGAAGGGAGCCCAGGAACCCTTACTGGTGGCCGGAAAAACGTTTTTGTCCTCAGGGCTCTATATCTTTTTTATTCTGGGAGGCGCAGTCCTGGCTTTGCTGACCACGCTGAATGCCTTACTGATCGTCGGAACCCGCTCTCTCTTGATGATTGTCCAGGACCAGATGCTTCCGGCCTGGCTTGGCAAACTCACCCCGAAAAAGCAGGTTCCCTGGGTATTGCTAACGATGATTTACTTACTGTCCTTCCTTGGAGTCGTTTCAGGATTCTCTCTCAACACCTTTGCGTCTTATGCCTCCCTTGGCGGACTGGTTATTTTTCTCCCGATATTGCTCGCTGCCTGGCGGTTCCCGAAACAGTATCCGGAGAAATTCAGGACTTCACCCTTTAAGATATCTTCATTCTGGCTTAAAGCCTCGGTTGTGGTGGGATCGTTGATGGTCTTCTTTTTCGGGATTATCATTCTGTATGATCTGAAAGATGTACTGAAGATATTGTTCTTCCTGTTGTTTATCGCCACGGGATTTCTGGCTTACCTGTGGAGGAAAATACGACTGAAAAGAATGGGTACTCCTTTGAAAGATTTAATTAAACCGATGGAATTATGAAGACATGGTTGGAATGGTTGAGGAATAGTGAGGGGTGGTTAAGGAGTAGTGAGGTATGGTTAAGATGTTGTGAGGGGTGGTTAAAGTATTGGGTGGTGGTTGTGGTGGTTGTGATGGTTGTGATGGTTTGGGGGTGCGGGATGCGCGTTACAGATAAGCCTGATTATGCGATTGCCATTCATGGAGGGGCCGGGGTTATTCTGAAGGAGAACCTTTCGGACGAGATGGAAAAATCGTATTTGCTGATGTTGGATTCCGCCCTGACCACAGGTGAAAATATTCTCAAGTCCGGCGGTACGTCGCTGGATGCGGTTGAACAGGTGATCCGGATCATGGAGGATTGTCCGCTGTTCAATGCCGGCAAGGGAGCCGTTTTTACGCATGAAGGTTACAACGAGCTGGATGCTTCCATCATGGATGGGTCGAACCTCATGGCCGGTGCCGTTGCTGCGGTCAGGAACGTGAAGAATCCGATCAGCCTGGCGAGAAGGATTATGACGAACTCGGTGCACGTTATGTTATCGGGGGAGGGTGCTGCCGAATTTGCCCGGGAACAGGGGCTGGAGATGGTCGACAGCAGCTATTTCTATACCGAAAGGCGATGGAACGACCTTCAAAAAGCAATCGAAAGAGAAAAGCAAAACAACCATGGAACTGTGGGCTGCGTAGCCCTGGATAATTTCGGGAACCTCGCGGCAGGTACTTCAACAGGGGGTATGACCAACAAGCGCTGGAACCGGATAGGAGACACCCCGGTTATCGGGGCCGGTACCTATGCCAGCAACAAGTCATGCGCAGTTTCAGGAACCGGCCACGGTGAGTTCTTTATCCGCTACACGGTCGCGCGCGAGATCGCTGCCCTCATGGAATATCAGGGAATGACCGTCAAGCAGGCCGCCGAAGAGGTGATTATGAACCGGATGAAACCTGCCGGCGGGGAAGGCGGTGTGATTGCTCTGGACCACGATGGAAACATCGCCCTGGTTTTCAACTCTGCGGGTATGTACAGGGGTATGGCAGACAGCCGGGGCAACCGCCAGATTGCGATCTTCGGAGAGAACAACGGAATCATGCCCCGATCGAATCAACCCGGCAAACATTTGCAATAATGTCAGTAGTAAATCAAGATATGGAATCAACACAATCGGTCATCACTATCAGGAATCTGGTCAAATCCTTTCCAATGGGCAACAGGGAATTTGTCGCCTTGAACGGAATCAACATGCAAGTCGCTCACGGTGAGTTTTCAGGCCTTGTTGGACCCAGCGGTTCGGGAAAGACCACTCTTCTGAACCTGGTCGGCACACTGGATCTGCCGACTGAGGGGGAAGTTCTTGTATTGGACCAGTCAGTAGGGCATTTGTCACAGAAGAAAGCAGCCCGCTTACGAAGTCAGGAAATCGGTTTTATTTTCCAGACATTCAACCTGTTACCTGTTTACTCGGCCTTTGAGAACGTGGAATTTCCTCTTCTGATACAGAAAATGGGAGCAGAAAAGAGAAAAAAAGCAGTCGTGGATGCTCTCGAGTGGGTGGGATTGACCGACAAGGCACGATCCAAGCCGGCTCAGCTTTCAGGAGGCGAATGCCAGCGGGTTGCAATAGCGAGAGCCATTGTCAAGAAGCCCGAGATCATACTGGCCGATGAACCCACAGCGAATCTCGATGCCGAGAATTCGCACCATATACTAAAAACAATGCTTTCCATTAACCGGGAAATGGGTACCACTTTCCTTTTTGCAACCCATGATGAGAAAGTGATCGGTTACCTGGGAAGGATCATCAAGCTGGTTGACGGCAGGATTGCGTCGGATGAGAAGGTTCAACTGAATTAGGAGGGCAGGATCATGATCACATTTAAACTCGCCCTTAGGAACCTGATGGGTGCCGGACTGCGGACCTGGCTGAACATCTTAGTGCTGTCCTTATCCTATGTCGTGATTATTTTCCTGCATGGTTTGCTTGACGGATGGAACCAGCAGGCAAAAACCGACATGATCAGTTGGGAAACCGGCCAGGGACAGTTATGGCAGAAGAATTACGATCCTTTTGATCCTATCCGGTTACAGGAAAGTTACAGTCCGGTACCGCAGGAACTGTCTTCCCTGGTCAGGGAGGGAAAATTATCTCCTGTTCTGGTAACCCTGGCAACCTTTTACCCGGAAGGAAGGATCCAGAGTATTCTTTTGAAGGGAATCGGAACTGAACAGCAGGTTCTTGAGCTGCCAACCTCTGCCCTGGCCGGACTTTCGGAAGAAATCCCCGCGATCATCGGTAAAAGAATGGCTGAAACCAACAAGGTTCAGGCAGGTGACCTGATCACTATTCGCTGGCGTGATTCTGAAGGAGCGGACCTGGCGGCGGAACTCAGGATCATGAAAATCTTTTCCTGCAATGTGCCTACGGTGGATGCCGGCCAGGTTTGGATACCGCTGGACCGGCTGCAGTCCATGATGAAGGTACCGGGAGAAGCTACCCTGCTCGTCAGCGGCCAGGAGGAATTACCTGACTTGACTGGTGGGGAATGGGTTTATAAGGATAAAAAATTTCTCCTGGCGGATATTGATCAGGTCATAAAGACAAAATCAGTCGGAACCTCGGTGATGTATGTCGTTCTGCTCCTGCTGGCCATGCTGGCTATATTCGATACCCAGGTTCTGTCGATCTTCAGGCGCCAGAAGGAGATAGGCACCCAGATCGCCCTGGGGATGACCCGCTGGCAGGTTGTCGGTCTGTTCACTGTGGAAGGGGCCATGCACGCCGTCCTGGCTGCCTTGCTGGCCGCCGTCTATGGAATTCCTTTGCTGATGTTCGGGGCCAAGGTCGGGATCCCGATGCCACAAGGGACCGATACCATGGGACTGGCCATATCGGATAAGATATTCCCGGTTTATGGTGCGGGCCTTGTATTGCTGACGGTAATCATTGTCCTGATCACGTCTACGGTAGTGAGTTTCATACCATCCCGGAAGATTGCCAGGATGAATCCGACTGAAGCCATAAAAGGAAAGATACAATGATACACTTTATATTAAGAGGGCTGATTCGCGATCGTCAGCGAAGCCTGCTTCCCGTGCTGGTTGTTGTGATCGGGGTTTTCCTGACTGTTTTTCTGCATTGCTGGATCACCGGAATTTTGGGAGACATGGTGGATTTCAATGCAAGATTCGTGACCGGTCACGTGAAGGTGGTCACCAAAGCTTACTCAGAGAGAATGGATCAAATGCCGAATGACCTGGCCCTGACCGGTTCGGACCGCCTGATCAGGGATCTTTCTGAACAATTTCCGGAGATGGAATGGATTTCACGGATTCGCTTTGGCGGAATGATAGGTTCGGCTAAACCTGTTGGTACGAAATACACAATGGGACCGGCTGTCGGATGGGGAATTGATTTTCTGTCTCCAAATTCCCGGGAAGCCCAGCGCATGAATATACCCGGTTCAATTGTCAGGGGCAGCCTTCCGAAGGAACCTGGGGAAGTGCTTTTGAGTGAACAGTTTGCCAGGAAGCTCGGTGCAGGTCCGGGAGACCGGATCAACCTGGCCGGTTCCACCATGGCAGGTGCCCTGGCGCTGTACGATTTCAGGGTGGCGGGTACGGTCAGGTTCGGTACCTCGGTGATTGACAAGGGGGCTATCGTAGCGGATATTGGAGACGTCAGGCAAGCCCTCGGTATGGAAAACTGCACGGGCGAGGTTTTGGGTTATTTCAAAACCGGTTTTTACGATGATGAGAAAGCTTCCCAGATGGTCAGCCGGTACACGCAGGCGGTTAACGAGACAGATCCGCTGGCTCCGGTGATGATCAGCCTTAGGAACCAGAATGGCCTGAGTTCCTGGGTGGATTACATGGGGTTTGTATCAGGAATTGTCATTTTCGTTTTTATCCTGGCCATGTCACTGGTACTATGGAATGCGGGCTTGCTGGGTGGGTTGAGGAGATATGGCGAGGTGGGGGTGCGCCTGGCTATGGGCGAATCAAAGGGACACGTGTACCGTTCTCTTTTATCGGAGTCAATCCTCATTGGCATTGCCGGATCGGTCATAGGCACTGCTGTCGGCCTGGCGCTTTCCTTTACGCTTCAGAATAAAGGATTGGACATATCGAAGTTCATGCAAAATGCTTCGATGATGCTCCCTGCCGTTTTCAGGGCCCATGTGACTCCGGCGGCGTTCTATGTTGGGTTCATACCCGGACTTTTTGCTACCGTACTGGGTACCGCACTCGCAGGCATCGGGATTTACAAGAGAAAGACGGCACAGCTGTTCAAGGAGTTGGAGTAGTGAATCGTGACTCGTGAATCGTGACTCGTGATTGTTACTTATAGTAGAAAAACGCTTCTGCGGGGATAGGCGTGAAGGGTTGATTTCCGGTTTTCCACATTAATTTCAGCGTATTACCGCCCGAGTTTTCGAAGAAAGATATCCGGATGGAGTGCAATCCTTTTCCTAATGCCAGGGTGGCTTCCTTGCTGGTTGCACCGTGAGGTCCATCGTGGTTGATTGTCAGGTTCTCACCAATAAACAGTAGGCTCCCGTCATCGGAAGTCAGAGAAAAGGTGTAAACCGCGTCAGCCGATATATTCAGGAAACCCTGATAGTCAAGGGCGAATTTTTCATCCGACGGTCGTGTTGCCAGGCTGAAATCAGTGGCAACGCCTGTCAGGTTTGGAGTAAGTCCATTGAAATCCGGAACTTGGCTCCAATCGCCCTGGTACCGGTTGAACAGCAAGCCGGGCTTGACTTGCGGTACGGAACGGCCGATGAGAGGAACCACTTTGGTGAACGTCCTGACAGCAGTGCCTGAAACGATGCTGCCATCCCTGAAGCACGCGGCGGTGACGGTTGTGGTTTCCGACAGGGTCACCGGTCCGGTATACCGGATCGAGGAGGGGGTTGGCACGGTTCCGTCGGTGGTGTAATACAGATCTGAAAGATTTTCATTTTTGTCCAGGCTTATTTCGGCCTGGCTGATAAAAATATCGGCTGGTGCCGAGATGACAGGTGCGTCAAAAACGATTGGCCGACCCTCAATATCAAGGACAACTACGGAATTGACCCGATCCGGTGCCTTGGATGGAACCTCAATGATTAAATCGGCCCTTTCATGAATGACATTCAGTTCTTCTTGCTGGGCATCAGCCAAAAGGAATGCCCGGATTACCTTGCTGCCGAGCCCGGGTACTACCAGTCTTTGATCGGCAGGCCAGTCGAAAACATGGAGGTAGAGGCGCGTGCTTTCCGTCATGGGTTTTTGTGTGCACCGGCCCCAAGAAAGGCTCTTGAAGGGACTGGCCTGAGTTCCGTGAATAGATTCCGTGTTCGTCTTCATCCAGGCCCCGATTTCCTTCAGCCGGTCGATGCTCTCCTGGGGGAAGACACCTTCCGCGGTTGGTCCTACATTCAGGAGATAGTTGCCGCCTTTTGAAGCAATGTCGGTCAGCATCTGAATGAGATCTTTCGTCGATTTAAAGTTTTTATCCGCCCTGCAGTATCCCCAGTGGTCATTCATGGTCATGCAGGATTCCCAGTCCACGCCCGGCAGACCGGTTGGGGGGATTTCCTGCTCAGGGGTACCGTAATCGCCCCCGAAAGCCCCATCGTCTGTCAGGCCGGCCATGCCCGAACGGCCTGAAGTGACGCGGTTGTTGATAATGATATCCGGTTGAAGGTTCCTTACATATTGATACAGATCCTTGCCCCGCTCTTCCGACCAGGTACTCTCCCATTCACCGTCAAACCAGAGTATTCCCAGTTTACCATAATGAGTAAGCAATTCCTTGAGCTGTTTCTTCATATATTCAACGTACCGGTCGTAATCGGCCCCTTCTGTACTTCTGTCGGTTTCCCAGCTTCTGCGTGGCAGGTAATCGGGGTGGTGCCAGTCCATGATGGAATGGTAGAAGCAGAGTCTGATGCCCTCTTTTTTACAGGAGTTGCTCAGCTCTTTTAAAATGTCCCGTCTGAAGGGGGTGGAAGCCACGTCAAAATCCGTCTGGCGTGAGTTGAACAAGCCAAAACCATCATGGTGTTTGGAGGTAATGACAATGTATTTCATTCCCGCCTCCTTGGCCATTCTGACCCACTCATCCGGATCGAACTTCACCGGGTTGAACTGTCCGACGAATTTGCCGTATTCTTCCAGGGGAATCTGAGCTGATTCCCGGATCCATTCTCCATAGCTTGTGACACCATTCCATTCGCCGGCCGGCACTGCGTAAAGCCCCCAGTGTATGAACAGTCCGAAACGGGCTTCACGCCACCAGGCCATCCGTTGATCCTTCTGGGCGGATGTTTCATTCAGGTAGTCAACCTGCTTTTTTGAAGTGCAGGAAATCAGAATTCCCGCAATCAGTAAAACCGGTAAATACTTGGCTTTCATAATATCGATTTAGTTAGTTCAAAAATAGGGAATATTTCACCCTTTGCAGGTTTTGATCGTAAATCTTGCCAGCTGCCACCTGTGGAGTCCCTGAATTTGATATTCGGGTTATTTTGATAATTTTGATTAACTGCGATAACGCACTTAATCCAAGAAACATGAAAAGGTATTTGCCGCTTATCCTGGGGCTCAGCCTGGCCGGTATAGCCACTGCCCAGGAATCCAACAGGCTGGTCATTGATGCAACTCATCAGGAAGTGACCATAAACAAGAATATATACGGTCATTTTGCCGAGCACCTGGGACGGTGCATTTACGATGGAATCTGGGTCGGACCTGAATCCGGGATTCCCAATATCAATGGCTACCGCAAGGATATCGTTGATGCCCTGAAGGAGATGCAGATCCCGGTCCTCCGTTGGCCGGGAGGCTGTTTTGCCGATACCTACCATTGGAAGGACGGCATCGGCCCGAAGGAGAATCGGGTTAAAATGATGAATTATCATTGGGGCGGGGTGGTGGAAGATAATTCCTTCGGAACCCATGAATTCCTGAACTTGTGCGAAATGCTGGGTTGCGAACCTTACATATCGGCAAATGTCGGGAGCGGATCGGTGGTGGAAATGACCGATTGGATCGAGTACATGAATTCCGATAAAGATGTTCCGATGGCCAACCTGCGGCGCCAGAATGGCCGGGAAAAACCCTGGAATGTCAAGTACCTCGGGGTAGGGAATGAAAGCTGGGGTTGCGGTGGCAACATGAACCCGGAGTATTACCTCAATCTCCTCCGGAATTATTCTGAAATGGCCGGCATTTATGGCCAATGGAAACTTCACCAGATTGGCTGCGGGGCAAACGGAGGCGATTATCATTGGACTGAAGTGATCATGAAGGATCGCCCCGGAGACATGAGCGGCTTGTCGTTGCACTATTACACGATCGCCGGGCCAGGCTGGAGCAACAAGACGGCCGCAACCGGTTTTGAAAAGCAATACTATTTTTCCGGATTGGAAAAAGCTCTGAAAATCAATGAGCTGGTTGAGAAACACAGCCGGATAATGGACACTTACGATCCCCAGAAAAGGGTTGGGCTGATGGTGGACGAATGGGGAATCTGGACCGATGTGGAACCGGGAACCGAACCGGGGTTCCTGTTTCAGCAGAATTCCATGCGGGATGCACTGATCGCCGCCCTGACCCTCAATGTTTTCAATAACCACGCCGATCGTGTACAGATGGCAAACATTGCCCAAACGATCAACGTTTTACAGGCAGTTATCCTGACCCGGGGCGACAAGATGGTGCTGACGCCAACCTATCATGTATTCAGGATGTACAAGGTGCATCAGGATGCAAAGCTGCTGCGCAGCCACCTGATCTGCGAGGATTATGCGATGGACGGGAAAAAGATTCCAGCCCTCAGCACTTCGGTATCGCTGGATAAGAACGGGTTCATCCATATCACCGTGGCCAATCTTAACCCTGATAAGGATATTTCCCTGAAAGTTGAACTGATAGGCCAGATTTTCGAAAAAGTGACTTCGGCTTCCGTCCTTACTGCCCGGGAATACAATTCCTTCAACTCATTTGAGAAGCCTGATGAGGTTAAAACAGCCGGATTTACAGGTTACAAGGTTACAGGTGCGTCAACCCTGGAGGTGAACCTTCCTTCGAAATCAGTTGTTGTTCTCGAACTTAAATAAAAAGGATACCAACCACCAGTCACGAATCACGAGTCACGAATCACGATTCACGAGTCACGATTCACGAGTCACGAGTCACGATCTTCCCGTAATTGCATCTTCTCAGTTTCCTTGCCTCGTAATCCCACTCATGCATCCCACCGCCTTCACAATACCGGTAATGCTTGCAGGCGGAGCATTGATCGACCCGGTTCCAAGACCGTTCGCGGAACGGTTTGAACCGGTTTTCCCAGACATTGTTAAAATCGTCACGGTAGATATTACCCTGGACGAGTGCCCTGTCAATGTTCGGACAGGCGGAAATTGAACCGTCAGCCAGGATGGATCCGATATGGATCCCGGCACGGCAGAAGAAAAAACCGTCACGGGCTACCCCTTCATAAGAACCGATATAGGATTCGCAGCTGAACGAGGCCTGAGGTGAATCCTTCCGCTTTCGGCTCGTAACAATAAAGTCCATCAGGTACCTGAATTGTTTGTCATCCAATTGCAGATCGGGTTCCCGGGCGGCCCGTCCGATGGGGCTGATGGTAAAAAGCCTCCAGTTTTTCAGTCCCGTTCCGGCCAGCTGGTTCCGGACATCGGGAAGGGACATGATATTCCTTTTATTGACACAAGTGACGACGTCGGAGTTCAGGCGCGACTGGCCGGCGATCAACCGGATCGATTCCAGGGCGCGCCTGTGGCTGCCGGGTTTCTGACGAAGCCAATCATGGTCCTCGGCCAACCCATCCAGGCTGACAGTCACTGCTCCCAGGCCTGCATTCAGGAGTTCATTCAGACGGCTGGCAGTCAGGTTATAGCCGTTGCTTACCATGCCCCAGCGAAAACCCTGCTGCCGCAACATAAGCCCGATCCTGGCCAGATCTTGCCTGAGGAGAGGCTCACCCCCCGTAAGTACAACCGTAATATCCCCCGCATTCTGGACTTTAGCGATCTCTTCGGTCACCCGGAGAAAATCCTCGGCTGGCATATCCGGGACCGATGCATTGGTCAGGCAATCAGAACCACAATGGAGGCAATTGAGATTGCAGCGGAGTGTGCATTCCCAAAACAAGTAACGCAAAGGATGCAGATGGAGTTCATTCTTCCGGAAACTGCGGAAGGTTTCCAGAAGGAAACGCTGCTTAATCGTCAATCCCGAAGCCAACCGGAATCAGTTTAACTGGATCAGCAGGTCGATAGCATCGGCGGTCTCCGGGAGGGTGACCAGGGTATCCTTATCCTGAAAACGCCCATTCAGGTCTCCGTCCCTGTCGGCAAAGATGAAATTATAAGCGGGCAGCCTTTCGGCGTAGAAGCTGAATGTCCCGTCCGGCCCGGTTGTAACGTAATTGCCGTTTTCTACCTGGCTGACGTGGATGGATGGAATGCCTTCCAGGGTTGCTCCTGAAATGACCTTGCCGCTCACATGTACATCAAGTCCGAAATCCTGCGGAGTTCCATAGCAGGCCTGGAATGCGAACATGATCCCCGATAAGCTGAACAGCCCAAAGATAGCCCGGAACAGGTTCCGGCGGCGGAGGTGACGCTGTGTTTTCATCGGCTTCATTAATAATCAGGTCTTTCAATCATTTTGCCGGCAGCTTTGCCAACCGGCATGTGGACATTGACCGGCCTTAAATACTTCCCTAAAGTTAATCAAAAATTCGTTATCATTACAGGCAATAATATGTCATCTCCAATCCACCGGATTGACAGATCAGCGGGGGACTTGTGAATAATAAAAACGATGTATCTGTGCCTTGTGTTTGGTGCGCAGGGCTTTCAGCGGTTCCGATCTGCCGGCCAGGTAGCGTTTGATCAGCGGACCGAAAAAAGTGATCACCTTTCTGACGGGTCCCTCCTCCTTTTTTTCCAGCAGGTCATAGAAACTCTCAAGGTTGTCACGCTGGAAATGCAGGATGGAGTTGAGAACTTCCGAATCGGAAAAAAATCCGCAATGGAAATTTCTTTCGGCAAATGCCCGCTCAGGTATATCCAATCCCTTGAGCCCCTTGATGATAAAAACACGGTCAAGAAATTCCCGGTAGGTGGTCCGGCATCCGGGCCCACCCGACAAGTTGAAAATACGGCCCCGTATTTCATCCTGATGGTATAAGGCTTCGGTTAAAGCAAAACCGGTATCACGGGCAGTGGCAATTTCAAGGCTTGTATCCAATGGCATATGAAAAAACAACGGATCCATCCTTGTTTGCACCCCCATGATCGCCGTGAGCCTGAATATCGACCACTTCAGGCGGGATGAAGTCACCAGGTTTTCGGCCATGATCTTGGTTTTGGCGTAATAATCACCTTCGCTTGGCACTAAGGGATCATTCAGGGATATCCACGGATCTTTCACACGGTCGCCATAAATTGACACCGACGAGGTATAGAGGAAAAAAGCCATCGGTGATTTCTTTTCGAGTGCCCGGACCAGGTTTCGTGTGCCTTCGACATTAACTCTTTCAGCCAGGCCAGGATTCCTGTCAGCCAAAGGAGGGATTACGGCAGCCAGGTGGATCACGAAATCCACTCTTTCAGCAGCCTGTTCAGCCATGGCCGGATCGGCCAGATCACCCAGGAGCAGGCGAAAATCATGACGGAAAGGCTTAAGCTTTCTTAATACAGCCGGAGTATTACGGTCGAGCACTTTGACATCGTACCAGGTTTTGTTCTGATGTAATTCCTTGAGGACCTCGCTTCCGACCGATCCTGAGCCTCCGGTGACCAGGATCCGCAAACGGGGCGATAATTCGCTTGATTCCAGCATGGTCATTGTTTTTCAAGAAACGCAAGCGTGAAATACTCTTCCTTTACCTGTGGATTGACGCTCACCTGGTCCATGTTCATCACGCTGAAACGGTTATTCTTCAGGTTTTTCATTTCCATGTGCGTGATGTAGTACTTATTGGCCTTGGGATCCAGCAGTTTGATTCCCGAGAAGGTCAATTCCTTGGCAACCGATCCGTCAGGGCCGAAGAACTGGGTTTTCCTTGGCATATAATCCTTCTGGCTGATCCACATGATCTTGTAAGCAACGCCGTAATCGGCGGCAATGGACGGAGTGGCAGGCATAACCTGGATTTTCCAGCAATTCTCATCCCCGACCTTATCACTACCCTCGAGTTGATAGGTAAATTCATCGAGGTTGCCAATCGACAGATCGGAATTGGAGAACTCCGATCCCATGAAGCTCTTGCTTTTTTCGGATGCCACTATTTTTCTCGATTTCCTGAGGGCAGGCATATAGATCCACATGTCATCCTCTTTCTTGTCGTTGTCAACTATCAGCATGCCGGTTCCCTTTACATCAGCCGGGGAGAGGAATATGATGACCCGCTTTTCCGTGCCATCGGGGAATATCCTCATGGCCATTGTGGTTTCCCTGATCCGGGTGCTGCCCTTGCCATCATGAATCTCCAGGGTTGTTTTCGTTTCAAGACCGGCAACCTTTGCCTGTTCCCGGGATTTCCTGAGAATTTCTTTCGGATCATTGTCCCCGAATGCAGCCAATGAACAACATAATCCCAACAGCAAAAAAACCTTCATCATTTTCATATCTATTTATTTATTTATCTGTCATCAGTCAATTACTAACTATCAATCACCAATCACCAGTCACGAATCACGAGTCACGAATCACGAGTCACGAATCACTCTCTTCTCCATAAACCTCGGCTTCCAAACCAGGTTGATTGCCGGGACAATGACCAAAGCCCCCACAAGGCAGATAAAAATGGAAACGACCATCATCATGCCAAAAAAACGGATCGGGCGGAAAGCACTGAACAACAGCGGCGTAAATCCTACCATAACCGCAATGGCATTGAAGGATATGGCCTGGCCGGTTGTGTACAAGGTTTTAATTATGGCCCGAGGCCGCGATAATCCCGAATCCATTTCGCTCCTTTGCCTCCAGAGGTACTGCACGGTATAATCCACTCCGCATCCAATCATGACTGACGTAATGAGCGTGGTTGCGGGATCAAAGGGAATGCCCAGCCAGCCCATGATGCCAAAAAGCACAATGCAGGCCGTACCCAATGGGAACAGCACCAGGAGGCCGGCTTTTACGGTATTGAAAATCCACATGACCAGGAGGCAGACGACAACAATGGCAAAAAAGGTTGACCGCCACTGCCCTGTGACCAGGCTGTCGGTCATCTCCGCCGAGATCAGCCCTATTCCGCCGATACAGGCAACCATTGGATCTTCCCGGGTAAGCTCCCTGATCTGCCGGACCAGTCCGAGAATCGTCTTGCTCGAGGCTTCATCTATCCGGATCAGCAGCTGGGCATTCTCATAATTGAAATCGATCAGTTGCTCAAAGTCTTCCGGATCCCCGCTCATGCTGTAGAGTTCGAGGTACTGAGCCACCCCTTCCCGGGTATCGGGTATGTTATTGTAACCGGGATCGGATGGATCCAGCAGGGTTTTGCTCATCAGGCGCATGACCGATGCAAGAGACATAACCTGCCCAACACCTTTTTGGTTTTTGAGGATATTTTCATATTGGTCCATCCGCTTGAGAAGATCAGGATCCTTGATATCTCCCTGGAATTGAATGGAAAGTGTTTGAGATCCTCCGAAATTCCGGTCGATCAGGTTGGAGGTAATCCTTACCGGGTCCTTCTTGTCGAAGAACTTGATGGTGTTGCCTTCGACCGTCAGACGGATCATGCCGATCCCAATTATTGCAGTCAATAAACCGGCGATCATCAGGATGGTTTTGGGCTTGCGGGTCACCAGGAAACCAGTTCTGAAAAGAAAATGCTCGAAAGGAGTAATATGAGGTCTGTTGCCCTTGGTCCGGATCTTGGATTTTGGAAGAACAGCCAGGAATGCCGGTATGTAGAACAAGCTGAGTATCAGGGCCCAGCCAATCCCGATTGAAGCGAGAATCCCGACCTGCCTGGCCGGAACTATGATATGGGTCAGCAAGGCCAGGACCCCGGCTATTGTAGTCAGGGCGCATAACAAGATAGGCTTGGTCAGGGCAGCGGATAACTCTTTCAGAAGGGACCTCTTGTCAACAGCCGGGCCACGTTTGAGAATTTCATGGTACCGGTTGACCAGGTATATTCCGTAATTATTGCCGATAGCTACCATCATCACGGGAAGAAGGACCGACACCAGGGCGAATTTCCATCCGAACAGCGGAATCAATCCCAGCGATACAAGTATGGACATCAGCACGACCGATAAGGGTAACAGAACACCCTTGAGGTCGCGAAACGACAGGCCGAGAATGATGAGAATAAAGAGAATGGAAAGGGGAAGGAGAAGTTTGACATCCTTCAGTATGTTGCTTGTAATGCTTTGTCCGACAATGGGAAAGCCACCCAGTATGATCTCCTCCGGTCCCGGATTCCGCGCCAGGATCTGGTTGACAGAGTCAATCAACACCCTATCGTCGGTCTCTTTCTGTATGATTCCGATCAGGGCGGCCAGGCTAAAGTCATCCGAGACCACCACATGCATTACCATATCATTATTACTAAGCATCGTCCTGACTGAATCCCGCTCCTCTTGTGTCACCGGAATGAATGGAAGGGCCGGATCAACCAGCATGGCTCCATCAGTTCCCCTGATGTCTTTCATGGTGAACAGCGACAGCACCCGCTCGACCTGGGGAAGCCGGGAAAACCCGGATTCGATTTTTTGAAGGCGGTATAGCGTAGTTTCCTTCAGGACGTCGTCACTCTGGATGAGGATCATTACCATGTCCGTTCCGCCGAAAGTATCCTCAATCTTATCAGTGTTCAGCTTGGATTCCATATTGTGTGGAACCAGGGCTTCCACTTCTGCATCAATCTCGATTGACGGGATCAAGATGGCGAAACCAATGGCTATCAGCCAGGAAACTATGATGATCGGCCAGCGAAAACGATAAATGAATTCAGACATGCTTAACGTTTGTATCGTACGGTAATCTGCAGCCGGTTCATACCCGGCCTGACGGTGAACAGGCACCGGCCGTAATCAGGCCTTGAAAACAGGGCCTTTGCGTTGTTGGCAAAACCAAAACCTTCCAGCGGGACACCTAACAGGTTGTATTCCATGCCTCCTGACTGGTTTTCGTCGTCGAGCAGCCCCATGGCATAGGTGCCCGGTATCAGCCCGGTGACCGTTGTGCGGAGTTTCCCGGCGTGCAGGGAATCCTTATTGACCACGATGGTCCTGAAAGGCTTGTAGGGATATTCTTCGGATCCTGAATAAACCGAGAGGAGGATGACTCCATGGCTGTTCCGGACCTGCGAGATCTCGACTTCAAGGATGGCTTGTTCCTGGTTGAAAGACAGGCTAATGGCACAAAATAATATCAGGCCTGTTATTCTCATAGTTAATAAGTGATTCTTAGTTCGAAAAAGGGGCCGTTTAAGGCATTTTTAATCCAGGAGAAACGGGTATTATCGGGTCCGTCATAGAATTGGTAGCCAAGCACTGCGAGCACTCCGTCAGATAAATGCCAGGAGATTTTTGGATAAACCATGTATTCTTCTGTCGTGAAATTGATCAGGCTGTTAACCTCGATCCCGAGCGTTTCATGAAAAAGTTCAATAGAAGGGCGTACCAATAAGGCATGGCTCCATTGATCAGTCTGGTCAAACAGGATGCGGTTGTAATAGCCGATTGATGAGGTCAGCAGGCCATCCAGCAAGGGCCATACGGCCGGATTGGTCAGCATGGCCGGATCGAACTCCTGGGGAGGGTCGGCCGGGGTAAAATCCGGTATGTATTTGCCATTGTATCCCAGGATCAGCCTGACCGGCCCGAATTCCCTGTCCAAACTGACAACCCATTGAAACTCTGCTTCCGGGAGCAGCGGATCCTCAGTATCCGTAATTCCGGGTTTCTTCCAGGCAATTTCTCCCCGGATACCCGTCTTCAATATAATGGTCGCAAAATCGGCTCCTACTGTCTGCTGCCTGAAGGGCACCTGAAGAAGCTGCAGGTTAAAATCATTAAAAGGAGGAGCCGGGAGAGCTCCGGGTCTCAGCACGGGAAGCGCATCGTACCCCGAGAACCAGGACACAGAGCCTTCAACCGCAGGTAAGACCAGGTCAAGCTTGGCCGCTGCCGTCGTTTTATCCCAGACGAAACCGGGATGGCTTACATCACTGATACTAACAAAGGATGGAAGGTCAATGAGGTCAAAACGATATCGGGAAGGAACATACCAGGGTACTATATCAACCTCGATTTTCAGAAAATTCCAGGGCCTGAGTTGCCCGCGGAGGATGTAATTCCCCAACCGCATATCATCCGGGTCGGATGACCGGGTGAAGTAGTTCTTAGGTGTTAGGTTATCTGTAGGATTGATCCCGTCGGCCCGTCCCCAGGACGATATCTGCTTGCCCGCACGGATCTGGACTTTGCCAGCGTAAAGATCAGCATAAGCTTCCCTAACCTCCATGCCTTCGATTCCCGAACCGAACTCCGACCCGGCTCTAAACCGGATGTCCGTATAAGCCTGTCCCCAGGTTCCCCCCCGGGCCTTTATTTGCAGGGCGGTTTCACCATAAGCACTTCTCAGGAGAGGATCCTGATCCTTGATCAGTCCTACAAAGCCTGCGCCACGGGTAAATCCAGACAGGACCAGCCTGCTGTTGGCTGGATCACCCTGGTTTCCAAGACTCGATTCAAACAAGCTTTGCGAATGGAGCAACGGGAAACTGGCTATCCCGGCGATTACTAGCAACAGGTATTTTTTCATAACCCGATTTTTGCCCAAAGGTATTTCGGGTCTGTATGGCAATCGCCTTAATGCTGCGGCCAACAGAATCAGGACGTCCGGGTTAAGTGGGTTGTACCCTTGGAATTCAGGTTGACAGATACTTATGGATCGGAAGGAAAACCGGCGAGGAAAGGATTATTCGGTTCGCCCGACCGTCTTGAGATATTCGGAAGGAGTAAATCCGGTTATCCTTTTGAAGACGGAGTTAAAGGTTGACTTGGAATTGAATCCGCAATCGTAAGCGATGGCCAGGAAGGTGTAATCCTTGTTTTTCGGGTCAACAACAGCCTCCATAAACCGTTTGACGCGGAGCTCGTTGATAAAGGTATAAAAGTTCTTGCCGGTTACCGTGTTCAGCGCCTGGGTGAGGTGATGGCGGGCTATTCCCAGGGCTTCAGAAACTTCAGCCAGGGAAAGCTCCGGATTCAGGTAAAGCTTCCTGCTTTCCATGAGTTTATCGATATCGGCGGCATATTTCTTTAGATCTTCAAGGCTCAAGCCGGATTTGGCATATTTGATAGCTGTCGTTTCCCTTGTCTCCGGATGCAGGTTTTTAGTGGAATAGATACTGGCCTGACGGTTGCCATAGAAGCTGAAGGCAAAAGAGACGAGCGTTAATCCCGAAAAAGAGAAAATCTTCGGATCAAACGGTAAATGAATGACGAACATCTGGATACCGGCAGAAAGAAAAGTAAGGGTGTAGGAAACATAAACGGTAATGGACATGAACAGGAGCCAGGTCAGGGTGATTTTTCCGGATGTGTAGGAGAACTCTTCCTGGATGGCTTTCCTGTGGCGGGTTAACAGGATGAAGGACAGGATGCTGTAGATGGTGAAGGATCCATAGATCAGGATCTCATAAATAATGGATGCCAGTCGGGTGGTGTGGGCCCATGCAGGAAGAGAACCCGATTCATCGGGACGGGTTTTGAACAGGAAGGACAATCCGAGAAAAAGCATGAAAGGCAGGAAATGCAGAAGGTCAGACCATTTCCATTTCGGATTTTCATGGATCAGCGTTCTGACGTACAGGTAGACCAGGGGCCCGTACAGGAAAGGCACCACCAGGAATGGTATCTCATAAGGCAGATAATCAAGCCATTTCAGTTTAGCGAGGGCCAGCATCATTTCAATGCCGATGATAAACAGCCATGCCGCCATGAAGCGGTCGGCCAGGGATTGAGGTTTTCGGGTCGCTATGACCAGCCCGCCGAAAAAGGATTGTGCGATTCCGATATATAATACGGGTTCGAGCATAAAGTCAACTAATCACACCGCTGCCGATCAGTTCCTCCCCTTCGTGCCAGACGGCAAACTGGCCGGGAACAATGGCCCGCTGGGGCTTGTCAAATTTAACATAAATACCTTCCGCCCGCAGCAGAATCTCTGCCGGTTGCAGCTCCTGCCGGTAACGGATCCGTACCAGGCAGCGACGCGATTCACCGGTTTGCATGGCTCGATCGGGCCGGATCCAGTGGATATCCGGATAATTGACAAGAAGCGCCCGCCTGTAGAGCAAGGGGTGATCCTGCCCCTGCCCCACATAAATGATGTTATTGAGGATATCGGTTCCCAGGATGAATAGGGGTTCCTTTTTCCCTCCGACCTGCAAGCCCTTTCGCTGTCCGATTGTGTAAAAGTGGGCGCCCTGGTGTTTTCCCACCTCGAGGCCCATGTCCGGCACCAATTCAACGGGCTTCGCCAGGTCTTCGATCCGGTCACCTGCCGGTGTGAGGAAAAACTTTTTCGGGATCTCAATGATAGATCCCGGTTTGGTCGCCAGTTTTTGTTTTAGAAAGATTGGCAAGTCAACTTTTCCGACAAAACAGATGCCTTGAGAATCCTTACGGTCGGCATTTACCAGACCCTCTTTTCTTGCGATATCACGGACCTGGGGCTTGGTCAGTTCTCCCAAAGGGAAGAGTGACCGGCTCAACTGCTGCTGACTGAGCAGGCAGAGAAAGTAGCTCTGGTCCTTGTTTTTATCGATCCCGGCCAGGAGACGAAAAACCGGTTCTTCCGGTTTTTCGAGCTTCACAATCCGGGCATAATGACCGGTGGCTACCTTGTCGGCTCCCAACTTACGGGCTTCCTCCACAAAAGCATCGAACTTGATTTCCCGGTTGCAGAGCACATCCGGATTAGGAGTCCGTCCGGCTTCATATTCCCTGAAGAGGTAATCGATGACACGCGAGCGGTAAGCATCGCTGAGATCAACCTCGTGAAAGGGTATCCCGATTTTCCTCGCAACCATCTCGGCGAAAAGGAGATCATCTTCATAGGAACATACGGCAGATGCCAGGCCGGTTGTGTCATGCCAGTTACGCATGAAAAGGGCCTGAACATCGTAACCCTGCTGTTTCAGGATCCAGGCAGCCACACCGGAATCCACACCTCCTGAAATGCCAACCACTATGCGCTCTTTCATGCCGTGAAGGTAGGAAAATCCTACCTAAACCTCACCCACCGGTGTTCATCCGCCACCCGGCCATTTTTGATAATGGCATTTTTGTGGATCGATTCCAGGTGAAATCCACATTTTTCAAGGACGCGGGCGGAAGCCGGATTAAATGAAAACAGATCGGCATAAACTCTGGATATCACCGGATAATTGGCGAGGACATAGTCGACCAGCAGGTTTACGACCTTGGTCATGATCCCTCTTCCCCAGTATTCCTCCGAGAGCCAGTAGCCGATCTCGCAATTGATGCGATATACGTCACCATGGAAGATGGCACCGATACCACCTACAACCTCACCACCCACCTCAATAGCCAGCAACACGTTATTCTTTTCCGCCAAAGCCATTGTAAGCCAGGTTTTTCCGGATTCCTCGGTATAGGGATGCGGAAACGCGTCGCGCAGGTTGATCCAGATATTGACATTGTCGGCATGCCTGACCAGCGCGGAAAGATCAGTTTCTTTCCATGGCCGCAGCGTGATTTTGTCAGAGGTGAGGATCATGGGATTGCAGTGACTGGTGACTCGTGACTCGTGACTCGTGACTCGTGACTCGTGACTGGTGACTCGTGACTTGTGATTGGTGACTGGTCCCCCGGCCTGAAGGCCGGGGTTAGTGATTTTTACAACCCTAACGATTAATACTTCTTCCTTCCTCCTTTTTCCTTCTTCCTTTCCTTTTGCCTTTTGCCTTGTGCCTTGTGCCTTATTCAAGGTACGTGTATCCGTAAAGACCCGATCGGTAGTTCGACAGGAACTCCTTGCCCTCTTCTGCGGTAATGATCCCGTTTTTAACCGAGGTTGTGACCCAGGTTTCGACGGTCCTGACCATTTTCTTGGAATTGTACTGCACATAATCCAGAACCTCGGCAACCGTTTCCCCGTCAATGATCTGGTCGATGCAATAGCCCTTGCTGTCGACTGATACATGGACCGCATTGGTGTCACCGAACAGGTTGTGGAGATCGCCCAGGATTTCCTGGTAAGCGCCAACCAGGAATACACCGATATAATAAGGCTCTTTATGGCTTATGGAGTGAACAGGGAGGTAATAGGACAAATTACGCGTTGAGATGAAATTGTCGATCTTTCCGTCAGAATCGCAGGTGATGTCCTGAAGGGTTGCGGAGCGGTCAGGTTTCTCATCCAGCCTTTGGATCGGGATGATCGGGAAAATCTGGTCAATTGCCCAGGAGTCAGGCAGGGATTGGAACAGCGAAAAGTTACAGAAATATTTATCGGACAATAGCTTGGGTAGATGCACAAGTTCTTCCGGCACATGTTTCAGTTTGGAGGCCATCTGGTGGATCTCTTTGGCCATGGACCAGAATAGCCTTTCAATCTGTGCACGGGTCTTAAGGTCAAGCAATCCCAAACTGAAACGTTCAAGGGCTTCTTCACGGATTTGCTGGGCGTCATGCCAGGTTTCGAGCATACGCGACTGGTTCAGCAGCTCCCAGGATTCATACAGCTCGCGTACAAGCTCATGGTCGTCGGGGTTGGTCTCCTCTTCGTCATCCCAGGTTGGAAGGGTGGCGGTCTCAAGGACCTCGAAAATCAGGACAGAATGGTGAGCAGTCAATGAACGGCCCGATTCGGTTATGATGTTCGGCTGAGGAATGTGGTTCTTTTCACTTGCATCCACCATGGCGAAGGTGGCATCATTGACATATTCCTGGATGCTGTAATTGACACTGCTCTCACTGCTGGCCGAGCGCGTACCGTCATAATCCACCCCCAGGCCCCCGCCGATGTCAACGAATTCCACCGCGAATCCCTTGGAATGAAGCTGCACATAAAACTGTGAAGCTTCCCTGAGGGCTAATTTGATCCTTCGGATCTTGGTCACCTGGCTGCCGATGTGAAAATGCACCAGTTTCAGAGCATTTTTCATGCGGTTTCTCTCGAGAAAATCCAGTGCCTCAAGGAGTTCGCTTGAAGTCAGGCCGAATTTACTCACATCGCCACCTGAATCTTCCCATTTTCCGCTTCCCGCACTGGCCAGCTTGATACGGATACCGATATTGGGCACTATCTTGTGCCGACGGGCTATTTTTGTGATCAGCCGCAGTTCGTTCAGTTTTTCGACGACCAGAAATATTCGTTTGCCCATTTTTTGGGCAAGTATCGCCAGCTCGACATAATCTTCATCCTTATAGCCGTTGCAGATAATGATGGAATCATTGTCCGTATTGATGGCTATTACGGCATGCAGTTCCGGTTTGGAACCGGCTTCAAGTCCGATGTTGAATTTCTTCCCATGATTGACGATCTCCTCAACAACGGGACGCATCTGATTGACCTTGATCGGGTAAATCAGGAAGTTCTGAGCTTTGTAACCATATTCTTCCGCAGCTGCCTTAAAGCAGCTCGACATGATCTCGATCCGGTCATCGAGAATATCCGGAAAACGGATCAGCATGGGTGCCGAAACGTCCCGCAGCTGCAATTCCTCAACTAATTCCTTCAGATCGATCTGAACTCCGGAAGCTTTAGGGGTCACTACCATGTTACCCTTCTCATTGATCGAGAAGTAATTAATTCCCCAGCCATTGACATTGTATAGTTCAGCTGAGTCCTCGATGCGCCATTTTCTCATTATTGTAACCGGTTATCAAGCAAAAAGATAGAACTAATGTAGGGTTTTCGGCGGCAAATTTACCAGTTCCTGTCAAGTTTTTGCCTTCCAATGCTTGCCGGGATGGGAGCCATTAAAACTCCAATATTCAGTTAAAGACTTAAATGTGAACGGCATTGCGGGCAAAGATACCTCTCCTTCTGGTCAATGTCTTCAACATACGTGCTTGATGCCATAACACAGGCAGGCGTGTGGCAGTGAATAAGCCCAAATGTATGTCCCAACTCGTGGAGGACTTCTTTTTGTGATCGTTCCAGCAACAGGTTTCTGTCTTCGGGCAGGCCATATCGGGCATTGCTCAACCGGTATACGGAGGCGATCCCTGATTTTCCGTTTAGAAAGGCCAGCCCGAAAATATAGGTGAGAATGGGAATAAAGAGGTCAACGGAAAAGAGCCCAAACGTTTTCAAGGACTCTTCAGAGAAGCTGTTATCGACCACCTTCAGCAGAAGGTTCCCGTTGTACTGTCGCCGGGCCGGATCGAAAAACTCACTCAGGTCCACCAATCCATATCTGATCGCGACAGGATGGCCATATTCCTCGGTGACGCGTTTTGCTATCTGTCCGAGAAAGTCTTGGTCAAATTCACCGAAGGAGATGATGGTTATGAGGTCCTGAGCCATTTTAAAACCCCGATCAATGAACAGCGATGGATTAATCAGCAGGTTTTAATTTGTACTTCTTGATTTTATTGTACAGGGTGACCCGGTCGACCTGTAAGGCTTTCGCGGTACGGGTTATATTCCATTCATACTGATTCAGGATCTGGAGTATGTGATTTTTCTCAACTTCATCCAGGCTCTCAAAACTGTTTGCAGCCGTCACCTTTTCAATGGGCAGGTCCTTGTCCGTGATTTTCTTTCCGTTACCAATGACGATTGCCCGCTCGATAATGTTTTCAAGTTCCCTGATATTTCCGGGAAAATCGAATTCCTGCAGCTTTTTCAAGGCGGATGGTTCGATGGTTACCGGCGGACGGTTCATCGATGTGCAGTATTTGGTGATAAAATAATCGACCAGCAGGGGGATGTCTTCGATGCGTTCCCGCAGCGGGGGAACATGGATGTTGACTACATTCAGCCTGTAAAAGAGATCCTCACGAAACGTGCCGTTGGCTACCATGCTTTTCAGATCCCGGTTGGTTGCACAAATGACCCGGAAATCGGAAGTGATCTCCTTGTTGCCTCCCACCCGGATGAAACTTTTAGTCTCCAGAACCCTCAGCAGTTCGATCTGCATTTTCAATGAGACAGTGGCTATCTCATCCAGGAAAATCGTTCCGCCGTCTGCCATCTCAAACCTTCCCTTCCGGTTGTACATAGCGCCCGTAAATGCACCTTTTTCATGTCCGAACAGTTCGCTTTCAAGCAGACTCTCGGTCAGGGCCCCGCAATGAACACTCACAAGAGGGAAGAACTTCCTTGGTGAGTTAGAGTGAATTGCCCTGGCTATCAGCTCTTTTCCTGTTCCGCTTTCTCCGGTGATGATAACGGAGGAATTGGACTGGGCAACGCTCTCGACCTGTTTGAGAACAACTTGCATTGCTTCACTCTGGCCAATCAAATCTTCGACGTTCTCGAGCGATACGACCCGTTCCCGGAGCGCTTCATTCTCCTGGGCCAGCGAAATCTGCCGGGTAGCGTTCCGGATAAGATGTGACAAGTCATCCGGATCAAAAGGCTTGGTAACATAATCATAAGCTCCGTCCTTAAGGGCCTGGACAGCCGTGTCAACGGCGGCAAAAGCGGTCATGACAATGACGATGGAATCCTTTTTCAGGGCTTTAATCCTTCGAAGCATCTCCAAACCGTCCATGCCGGGCATTTTGATATCAGCGAGGACAATATCATAGCTTTCCGCCTCGAGGAGTGTAAGAGCTCTTTTTGCATTTTCTGCACATTCAACACGGTATCCATCCTCGATGAACCAATTGTACAAGGAATCGCGTACCGATTTCTCGTCATCCACGATCAGGATGGATATTTTCCGCATGATTTCTGTTGTCATCCGTTTGTGAATATTGGTAAAGTAATGGAGAATGTTGTGCCTTTGGCGGGCTCGGATTTTACATCGATCTTACCGTTGTGGCTCTGAACGATTCCATGAACAATCGAGAGTCCCAGGCCAATCCCGCTTCCTTTGCGCTTCGTGGTAAAGAACGGTTCGAAGATCCTTGGAATATCCTCGGGTGCGATCCCGGAGCCATTATCGGTTATATCGATACGGATGCTGTCCTCGTCGGGATTCATAGTCTTAAACCCTATTTCACCACCTTCGGTAACCGCTTCAGAAGCATTGACAAGGATCGCGACAAAGGCCTGCTTGACTTGGTTAGAGCTACAGAATACAAGGTCGGTATGAGCCTTAAAATCAGTGTTGAAACTGATCCCGGCAATGGTGATGGGATGCAGCATCAGCGTGTAGATCTCCTGGAGGATCTCATGCAGGTGCCGGGTCTCAAAATCATCCTGGTCCATCCGCGAGAAATCTAACAGTCCCTTGACTATATCGCCGCAACGCTTGGTCTCATCTTCAATCAACTTTAGATGTTTAAGGATGGACTCTTTCTTAACAGGCTCAATCTCTTCGTTGGCTAATTTTTTGTTTACCAACTTGGTATAAACCAGGATTCCTGACAAAGGATTATTAATCTCATGCGCAACCGAGGAGGAAAGTTTCCCCAGGGATGCAATCCTTTCTATTTGCGCCAGTTCGTTGTGGACTTCACCCAACTCTTCCGATTTTTTCCGAACCTTGTATTCCAGTTGCTTCGACCAGTTCTGCAATTCGGTGTGGGCTTCCTGGAGGTTATCCAACATCCGGTTAAAAGTTTCGGACAGCAGTTTGATATCTTCCAGCTGATTGGGCCTGATATCGACCCGGGTATCGTTATTCCCCGTTGCCACCGCTTCACTGGCCTTAATGATATCTGTCAGGGGATCCTTGATCTTTCTCCGGGTAAAAAGAATAAGGAACCAGGCCAATACGGCAGTTACGAACAAGGCCAGAAGAAAGAACTGATGGGTTGCTTTCTGTACGGACACATCCACCTCTTGCAAAGGAAGCTTGATGAACAGCGAACCCAATACTTCCTCTTCAGCATTGTGAGCATGGCAGGCTGTATTCTGATAGCAGGATGGTTCATTCAGAATAGGCGACCGGATGAGCAGGTGGCGCGCTTCACCAGTTTCCCGGGTCATTTCGCATTCACTTTTAACATCGATGATCCGGTAGGATTTTTCTTTCCGGGGGAACATGGTACCTATATCCTCATGACAGCTTTTGCAATTGGGGTTTATATGCCCTCCGGAATCTTCCGAGAAGGAAGAATAGGCCAGGTTGTCTTCATTGTCGTACATGTTGACATCATCGATACCGGGCATGGTATTGATCACGTCGAGTGTATTTTGAAGCGCACTCCGGTTGTTTTCCAGCATGGAATGATACAGAGCACCCTCAACGATGGAGCCGATATTGTTTCCGTTCTGATAAATGACAGTGTCGATATAGACCTTGTTCACGGTGTTGAACAGGAAATTATAGGAAATCAGAAGAAAAACCGATAAAACTCCGATAACAAGAACAACCCGGCTGTATATGGAGGACTGAAACCGGATGTAATTCCTGACCAGCCTCCGGGTAAATTCATTCGTGTATTTCGAACTTTTTCGCTGTCCCATCTGAAAAAATATAAAGTTGTTAACCCGGCAAGAGTTGACAACTTTAAAATAGGTAAAAAATCAATCCAACGTGCTCAGAAACTGTTTCTGGAAATCCTGCCAGAGTTCATCAGGCATTTCTGCCAGGATCTGTTCGCGAAGTTCACCACCGTCCTGCAGGGCTACCAGGGAGGATTCCGAGGAGTATTTTCCGGCCGAGCCGACCAGGAAATCCTTGAACCTTTTCAGCTCACCTGCGATCCAATCGGTTGCAGCTTCTGCCAAATAGAAACCCCTGGTTTCGTCCATCCAGTCCGATGGCCTGATCTGATTGATCCAGCCTTGCCTGAAGGGATCGTCATTGAGGATTTCGGGCCTCCCGGACAGCTGGGAATTGTTCCTGACTATTTGCCCGGACACCGGCGATAAGATGGTCAGATTCTTGTCGTCATGGAAAATTTGTGCAACGGGATCCCCTTTTCTGATGGAATCTCCCGGTTTGACCAGGTTAAGCAGACTGACATCGCCCACAACGTGAACGAGCAGGTCATCCAATCCGATCCGGGCAATTCCCGACTTCTCCAGATGAGCCCAGGTATGGTTTTTACTGAAAAACACCCCTTGCGGAATCCGGATATCGCCTGACTTCAGCGCACCGGTGACCTTCGCTGCGAGCCTTCTACGTCTCGACTGCTTGTTCAGGATGATCCAAAAGGGGATGAGAATGACAAAGAATGAAATGATGATCAGATATTCGATGCCTTTCGTCTCAAAAATGTTGAAATAACTAAATCCGTCCATGGTTTTCTATTTAAGGTATTATTCTTGTTCTTTTACCCAGACCGGTGGTTTCCGCAAAACGGGCATCCGCCGGACGATCCACCTGAATATCCAAATCTCCGTAAAAATGACGGTCAGTGTAATGACAATTTCCATCCAGGAAGGCACGTACCTTATGGAATCTTCCCAGCGAAAACCTATAATCGTGACATTCAGCCTGTTGAGAATGATCCCGAGCATGGTCAGGATAGCTGCCACCTTGATCAGGGTGATGTTGTTTCTTCGATAACTGAAGAAGAAAAGCAGCATTGGAAGCAGGACAAAACCGATCATCTCCAGCAGGAACCAGTACCCCATTGGGGTGTTGATCAGGTCCCAATGCTTATCGTGTATAAAAACCAGCAATTGCAGGAACAGATAGGCAAACATGGTGCCTGCGCAGATCTTCGACAGGTTCCGGACGATTTTGTTATGATCCTGGTGGTCCTTGTCGCTAAGCTGGTCATTGAAAACCTTGTTGCTGACGGATCCTTCGAAAATCACCATGGAAAGTCCTGCGAAAATGCTGGAAACCAAAAACATAACAGGAATAAATTCAGAATACCACAGGGGGTGGATCTTTTCCCTTGCCATAAGGTAAAGGGCTCCCAATCCAGACTGGTGCAGGATTGAAAGCGTGATTCCGAATATGACAGCAGCAATGGTCATCCCGGAAAGGATCTTTCTGGCACGCCTGGCCCCGAGCCATTCTGCGATGGCTGGTGAGAACTCGATCAGTTCGGCCAGCATGTAAAGAAGGAAATGCCAGGCAACGAGGAAAAGAACCGAGCTGGTACCGAAGTTGTTTCCGATGATCGGATTGATCACATTCCATGGACGGCCCAGGTCGAGTAGCAGTGCGCCTGCATAAAACAGATAAGCCAGAAAACCGTTCAGAACGGTTATCCTCACTATAGAATGGTATTGATGGCTGTTCAGGACATAAACCATGAAGGTGATTACATATGCCCCGCCAGCAAAGGCAACTCCGGTGACCACGTCAAATCCGATCCAAAGTCCCCAGGGTACCTCCTGTGTCAGGTTGGTAACGGCTCCGATCCCTTTCGCGAAACGGATCACTATCAGGATCGCTCCAAGCAGGATTACCGGAACTGAAATTATGTTAAAGGGAGTCCATATCTTGCCTTTGGGTTTCAACTCAAACAGCATGAATTTCCAGATGGATTTTCCATCATTGTACCTGGCAACCGGCACACTGACAGGGCTATTGTTCGTTTTCATCTTCTTCGTTTAGGTTTTTATCTTTCGTCGCCTGATTAATGCCCAGAAGTAATACAGGAACCAGCACAAACACCGATGGGACGGCATAGAGAAAACCCTTCGAAAGGGCGGGGTAGGATGCGTTTTGAACCGAAGTCTTGAATCCAAGCTCCTCATGGGGAACCGGCGACAGGTACAAGTTACCGGTTCCATTGGCTTCATGCTCACCGTAGATATGATCGACGTAGATATCCGGCTTCTCACAGATTCTTCTCCGGGCCTCCTTGAGCAGTTCCCTCCGCTTCCCGAACAGGATGGCCCCTTCCGGGCAATTCTCGGCACAAGCAGGCATTTTGCCCTCCATGATCCGGTCGTAGCACATATCGCATTTCTGGATGATCGGATTAGGACTGTGATATTCGAATTTCGGCACGTCAAAAGGACAGGAAACCATGCAGTAACGGCATCCCATGCATTTATTGGCTCTCCAGATGACGGGTCCCTCCTTGGTCTTGATCATGGCCTGGGTAAGACAGGCTGCTGCGCAGGCGGGCTCATTGCAGTGCAGGCATTGCGTTTTAACGAAGAACTCGCCTTTGCTGGTGTTGAAGACATTGACCACCGTTCTGCATGTTTCATCGGTTTTTCGGACCACACCCACTTCAGGGGAATCTTTGGGTTCCGGCAGGTTATGAGCTTCCGCACAGGAATACTCGCAGGTCTGGCAACCTATGCAACGCGTAGAATCATAGAGAATTCCATAGAATTCTATCTTCTCCTTGCTTTTCCCCGGTGCGGCAAAACCCTTGCCGATCGTCAGGGTTGCACCCGCAACCCCTAACGTTTGTAAAAACCCACGACGATTTAATCCCATAGGTTATATTGTATTTGATGAGTTTGCATTGTCGAGGAAGCGGGTCTGGAATTCTTCCCAAACCTCAGGCTCCAATCCTGACAGGATGTGATCGGTCAACTCGCCTCCGTCTTGGAGGGTGACACACACGAATTCCGGCGTATCGGGTTTAACAACCGACAGGATAAAATCCCTGAGCCGTCCCAGTTCATTCCGGAGCCATTCCTTATAATTGGGAGACATGAGCAGAAGCTGAACCTCATGGATCCAGTTGGTGGGCTCAATGGCGTATACCCATCCGTCGGTATAAGGTGAATCATTCAACAGTGTCGAATCGGTGAAAAGTCCGGCATTCTGGGCAACGATCGTCCCGGATACCGGAGCAGAGACGACCAGGTGCTTACCCTTATGCATGACGGTCAGAACCGGTTGCCCTTTCGTTACGCGATCGCCTGGTCTCTTGAGCAAGACACGGGTAATGGGACCCGTGACATGCTGCAGGAAATCATCAATGCCCACTTTGACTGTACCGTTCTTTTCCATGTAAGCCCAGGTGTGGGATTTATCATAATACAATCCGCCCGGGGCCGTCAGGATATTTTCGTTCAGAGCCGTGCCAGGACCATGAACAGCTTCCATTCTGACCGGTTTGTTTTGCCTGATATACCGGATGATCATGGCCGTTGCCAGGATTACCACCAGGGCCCCTGCAATCAAGGTCAGTAACAGCTGCAGGACATTAATGCCACCAGGAACGGGAGCCGGTTCCGACAGGGGGAATGAATCAATTTTGGATTGCCTCTCGCTCAGAACAAGACCATTGAATCCGGCCATTGACAGGGTTTTCTGTCCGTCATTCAGAAGATAATGAATAAAGGCAATCTCATCTTTTCCGGAAGGTTTGCCCGCTGCACTGAGGAGTATATCCCTCCCCAGGTCAGAAGGGTATTTCCCGATCCATACCCCGCGAAGGAAAGAAGCTCCGGATTCATAAATATTCTCCATGTAATCCAGTTTGCCATTTCCGTTCCTGTCAATCGGGAGCAGAGTGACCTCCTTCATCAGGGTTTGACCGTCAGGATCCAGCAGATCGGCCAGCCTGCAAAAGCCAATTGACAGAGGTTCACTGCCAACCGTTTGCAGAAGCTCTTCTCCGGTAGGCTGGGCTACCGGTTTGAAAGATATTGAACCCAGACCGATGAACCGGGTAATGCTCCTGCGCACGGATTCATCTTCGATGGCATAAAACTTAACCTCACCGGGGTGCCCTTCACCCAAAAGGAGATTCCAGGCTGATCCCGCATTGTTTTTAATAGCAGCCGACAATTCAAGGGCTGAAATTCCGTTATTCCTGATTTCATCAAGATAAGGATTTGAAGAGCTGATCACGGGAACGATAATATCCCGTCCGATCACCATTCTCCAGCCGTCCCCCGCAGGTGCTGCCCCTTTGTAAGCCTCAGATATAACATGCAGGTCAGCTCCCGTGCTGCTTTCATTGGACAGGTTTATCCTGGTGCCTGGATTGCCAGCCGAAAAACCTGCAATCCAACGGTTTGCCAGATCATTTAAGTCTGGTGAAGCTGTAATGCTGATTGTTCCCTTAACCGGTGAGTCATCACCTGTTTTGGCCTCCCAAATACTGCCTGAGCCGGGTGTAGCTGATAGTGAATACCCAGCCAAACAGGCAACAACGATGAGAAAAGTGATTTTTTTCATGGCCACATGCTTTGATGTCATTTAGAAGCGATTGTTGTAAACAGTCAATCAAAGTCAATGCCAATACTCATAACAATAACAAAATCAAACGATTATAAAAATTATGTAAAAATTATTTACATCCGAAGTGATGAATAAATAAACACTAAAAAAGATAAAATCAATTAACGCATTGATAATCTTAACTATACAATAGGTGTAGAAAATTTAATCATATGATGAAAATTTCATCATATGCTACGAAAATGCAATCAGGACACGGATTCTGGAAAATAGCCTACAACTGAAGGTCTCCGGGCAGGGTTATAGCGCCTTCCATGAATGTAACGGCGGTGCCGCCGATTTCAACCCTATTGCCCAGGTGACGGCAATGCAGTTCCCCGCCCCGTTCGGAAAGCTGCCGGGCGACCATCTCCTGTTTAGCCAGTTGCCTGCTCCAGTAGGGGATCAGTGAGGTGTGCGCAGAACCGGTGACCGGATCTTCGTTGATGCCAAGCCTGGGAGCAAAGAAACGGGAAACGAAATCGGCCCAGTCTCCGGGAGCTGTCACGATTACACCCATAGCATCACTCTTGCCCAGAGAGGTGAAATCGGGTTTCATCTGCTCAATGTCGGCCTGCCTGCGATAAACCAGCATGTAGTTTGTGCATCCCCGGTAACAAAACAGTGGTTTTTTGCCTAAAGCTCTGATCATGCCCGAAGGGGGATCCGCAGGATCCAGATCATCACAAGGGAAATTCAGGATGTAACGTTTCCCTTCCCTACAGACTTTCAGGATACCGCTTTTGGATTCAAAAAAAATCTCTTTTCCCGCGAAACCCAGGTGATTGAATAGAACGTGAGCAGTCGCCAGGGTTGCATGACCGCAGAGGTCGACTTCAACCTTGGGAGTGAACCACCGTAAATGGTAGTGATCACCCCGCGGAATGAAGAACGCGGTTTCGGCCAGGTTGTTTTCCATGGCTATGCGCTGTAGGATCTCTTCGTCGAGCCATTCTTCAAGGGGTATGATTGCGGCAGGATTCCCCGTAAACATCCGGGATGCAAAAGCATCAACCTGAAATATTCTCATCTTTTAATCGCAAATTATTAAATCTATAGTCTGATGACCGGTATTACGAATTCAAAGTTGAAATTCTTGGTTGGTTCTGAAAAATCGCGTGTCATCAGAACGGAAAACCTGAATCCCAAGGGTAGATCCACCAGGGTCAGCCACCGCGTATCAAAGATCAGCTCCACACCGGTCGAAAGGAACAGTCCGTTCGAGAAGGTGTCAATACCGGATGGAATATCAGCATACCCATAGTCGAAGAACAGGTCGGACCGGACTCTTGAACAGTAAAAGATTCCCGCAAATCCGAAATCGGGGTAAAACAGGGGGAAATGGTAGGAGGATTGGACCGTTACCATCCAGTTGCTGCGGGGGATGCTGAAACCTCTCGGATAGACAAAGAGGTCCAGGAAGGAATAATCATTATCATCAGGTTCGTATTTCCAGGCTGCGGTCAGAACCAGGTTATGATTGGGCAGCAGACCGCGGACTGCTCCGTCGGCGACAGCCATGTATTGTAGGGCCGTAATGTTGTTAACCGACTGATTCCCAGATATTTCCAAACCGAATCCCAGGGGAGTCGTGATGTTTTGGCGAGCCTGGCGTTTATACTGGATATACCGGGCGCTTGCGGAGATCGTGTGCAGGTATGTAGTCTGTGAGACAGGCCTGAGGTCGCTGGGACGGACTTCCTGGAAGGAAATCAGGTTGTATCCTGCCGATAGGCTGGCCTGGCGGAAGAAAAGCCCACGGGAGAAATTCAATGGAACACTGATTTCGGCATTCACCGTATTGTCAACAAAACTTTGTTTAGGCACTTCGTCCCCTCCGACCGAGCGGTAGTTGCGTGAAACGCCGAGGCCAATGACCGGATATAACCCGGCGTACTGGATGCTGGCGCTGAAACCCGGAACCTGTTCGTTCCAGTAATAATCAGCCCCGGCTTCAACGTGCAGGTTGTTCAAAAGGTTATCTGACATCAGGAACAACCCGATCGACTGAAATGTCGGGTTGACGGTCCAGCTGTGGACCTTGAAGAGATGCTGCCACTGCTTGTACGGCTTGATTTCCTCATCGTTTTCCGGTATTTTGCCAAGAATGCTGCCACCTTCTTCAGGGAAGAAGGAATGGTCGAATTTTGACAGTTTCTCAAGCGGAACAGGCTGGATTGTCTTGTTGAGGAGCCGGTTCATGGGAGCAGACATCAGGCGGTGGCCTTTGTGGGTGAATTCGCAATAAACCAGAGTCTTCCCGTCCTGGCTGACAGCGGGGAAATAGGCGCCAAATCGCGTCGAAGTCAATTGGGTGATAGCGCCGGTCGAACGGTTCAGGCTATAGATATTGTTGATCCCGCTGTAGGTGGAGGAGTAATAAAGTTTTGCGGGAGTGACGACCACCTCGCCGATCACATGGTTGATCTCCCGGACCATGATCGAGATCTTACCGGTACTGACAGCCTGGCGGATGATCAACATATTACCGGCGGAATTGCGGGCTGAACTGATGATGTGCTTTCCATCCAGGTCCCATTTGGGGAATGTATAGTAAAGATTGTCAGGATTCGGGAGGGATTGAATCACCTCGCCGCTGGCCAGATCCAGGATCTTGATCCTGAACTGGTTGGACAGATCGGTCTCCACGACCAGTATTTGCTTGCCGTCAGGTGAAACGGCAGGCGAGAAGTATCTTTGATTGCGGGTCAGGCAGGTCTTTGTCCCTGACGCAGTGTTGAAAAGATATATGTCAGAATAATTCTGAGCTGAATACCTTTCGTCCCAGCTCACCTCAGCCCAGGCGATGTACGGGCCGGAAGCCGACATATAGAGATCCTGGGCGATTCCGGTTTCGCAAAGCCTGACTTCAGTGCTGTCAGGCATTATCTGATAAATAGCTCCGGTGTGCTTGTAGCTTTCTTTATGAACGATGAGCCTGCCATCATCCATAAAAACCGGATACCGGTAATCCGTCACTGTTTTCACAGGCTTCGACAGTGGTTCCGAAGGGGTCAGCTTCAGAAGGCTGTCCTGGAGGTGCCATTGATCGCGGTAATCGGAGAAGGCTGCTTTATAAAACTTCCGTGTTGAGAGGGTAGTGCTCTTCTTCAGGGCTTTTGAAAAAGGATAAATGATACCCCGGTACCACGTGGTTCTCTTCATTACCTTGGTCCAAATGTCGTTCCCGTAATGTTCGCGTCCGTAACTGCAAAGCAGGTACCCGAGGGTATACCAGTCGGGGACATAATCCTTAAGTGAACCGTTGCGGGCTTTTTGATAGGTATAGATACGATCATCCAGGACGATGCTGGGATACTGATACATGAAATAAGGGATCCTGCCCCTTCCCTGGTTGGTCAGGGCGGTTTCCGTTGTCACTGCATCACCTTCAAAAAACCAGTCCGGAACGGCAAGGTTCATTAAGATACTCCATCCCGGTTCGCCGGTAAGATAATAGGCCAGCCTGATGACTCCCCTTCTCAGGTTCATGTACTGGAGTGCATGCCGGTATTCATGGATGGAAAGAGTCGTCAGCCATTCATTCGTACCGAGCACGTTTCCATCCTGCGGGGGAGTTGTGAAAAACTCCGAGTGAAACGGCATTGTGGCAACATAGCCATTTGAAATAACCCCCTGGTTGTTCAGCAAAAGATCCAATTTTTTCGATAAAGGACCAATGCTGGTGCGGTTATTGGCATCCTCATACTGGATCAAGTTGGAAACCTGCCTTGCCTGGGCTTCCAGTCCTTTCGGGAATACGACCCGAAGCTTCTTTGAATGGATCTGATACCAGTCAATCCAGGGAGGCAAGCCTCCAAAGTCCTGGCAAAGCAAGGAAAAAGGAAAAAGGAAAAAGCTAAAAGGGAGGAGGATGAAAAGTAATGACTTTTTCATGGCAGAGGGTAATGGTCTGCCAAATTTACATCAGAGCAGGAAACTAATCAATAGCTTTCGATACCATACGGGAGCTTACTGATCTTTGAGAAGGTCTTCGATCACCTTTTTAAACCGGGCCTTGTTCTCAATGTGGTTGGCGCTGGCCCCGGAAGCCATGGTGGGTTTGCCTTTCATGGGGATGTACAGGTAAGTCGGAATGTTCCGGACGCCGAATAATCCCGCGAGTTCACGCTCCCTGTCAATATTAATCTTGTAGATATAGATTTTACCGGCATATTCCTGGGCTAATTCCTCCAGGGCTGGCGCAACTTTCCGGCAAGGCGCACACCAGTCGGCATAGAAATCGATGATGGCCGGTTTATCGCCTTTATAAACCCAAACGGTCCTGTTCTTCTCGTAATCCATAACGCGCTTGATGAATTCCGACTTGGTCAGGTAAATGGGCTTGGAAACGATGTCCGGACCTTGACTGCCGGGATCACCCGCGAATGCTGACAGACCGGCTATTACAGCCAGCAACAGGACGAAAGTTACTCTTTTCATGAAATCAATTATATATATATATCAATCAGAACATAAATCATGCCACTTTTGTTGAGGCAAAATAACCGAAAATTTGGCAGTGTTGAATTCGTGAATCGTGACTCGTGACTCGTGACTCGTGACTCGTGACTCGTGACTCGTGATGGGTAGCTCCCCAGACTGAAGTCTGGGGTTATTCATAAACTTTTTCCTTTTTCCTTTTTCCTTTTTCCTTTCCTTTTGCCTTCTGCCTTCTGCCCTCTGCCTTCTTAAGATATCCGACTCCAATCAGTTGCTTCCTGTTTCCTTCGGTTGATCTGTTCAACGAGCAATTGGTTCTCTTGTTTTTCCAGTAGGGGATCTGTTTCCAGGAGTTGTTCGGCATAACGCCGCGCCAGGTCGAGAATTTTACTGTCTGTAAGCAGGTTGGCGATATTCAGGTTGAATGGCATTCCGCTTTGCTGCGTTCCTTCAAGGTCTCCCGGGCCCCTCAGTTTCATGTCGACCTCGGCAATTTCGAAACCGTCGTTAGTTCGGACCATGGTGTCAATCCGGGCTTTGGCTTCTTTTGACAGCTTGTAGCCGCTCATCAGCAGGCAGTAAGACTGGTCCGCTCCCCGGCCGACCCTGCCGCGGAGCTGATGCAGCTGGCTCAGGCCGAATCGCTCGGCGCTTTCGATCACCATGACGGAGGCATTGGGCACATCAACCCCGACTTCAATGACCGTTGTGGATACCAGGATTTTAGTTATGCCTCGGACGAAATAGGACATGGCCTTGACTTTCTCCTCCGGTTTCATTTTTCCATGGAGTACCGAAACGGCATATTCCGGTGCCGGAAAGGCCCGAGATATACTTTCATACCCGTCATAAAGATCTTTATAATCAAGAGTTTCTGATTCCTGGATCAGGGGATAAACTATATAGACCTGCCTGCCCAGGGCAATCTGTTTTCTCAGGAATTCAAAGACCGACAGGCGTTTTGAATCGAAATAGTGGGCGGTGACTATGGGTTTTCTGCCGGGAGGCAATTCGTCGATGACCGACAGGTCCAGGTCACCGTATAAAGTCATGGCCAGGGTTCTGGGAATCGGTGTTGCTGTCATGACCAGGATATGCGGAAGGGTGTCGTCGGCCTTTTCCCACAGGCGGGCTCGCTGAGCCACGCCAAAACGGTGCTGCTCATCGATCACTACGAGCCCCAGGTTTTTGAATTGAACCGTATCTTCGATCAGCGCATGGGTCCCGATCAGGATATCCAGCGCTCCTTCACGCAATTCTCCGTGCAAGGTGTTTCTGTGACTCGTACGGGTTGAACCGGTCAACAGGCGGACGGTCACCGGCAGGTTGGACAGTAAGGCGGTAAAAGTCTGGAAGTGCTGCTGGGCCAATATTTCGGTGGGAGCCATCAGGCAGGCCTGGTATCCGTTGTCAAGTGCGATCAGCATGCTCAGGATCGCCACGAGGGTTTTCCCGCTCCCTACGTCCCCCTGGAGGAGGCGGTTCATCTGGATGCCGGATCCCAGATCCTTCCGGATTTCCCGCATGACCCTTTTCTGCGCTTCGGTCATCTCAAATGGCAGGTTTTCGGAATAAAAACGGTTGAACCTTTCTCCGATCCTGGTGAATATGTGGCCCTTTATCCTGCGTTTTTTCCAGTTTTTCTGCCTCAGGAGCCCGACCTGTATCAGAAAGAGCTCTTCAAATTTCAAACGGTAGCGGCTTTTTTTCAACGAATCGCCGTCCTTGGGGAAATGAATGTTCAGTAAAGCTTCGTTGCGGTCAGGCAATTTCAACTGGCTGATGACCGATTGAGGGAGGGTTTCGGGAATCTTTCCATAAACCCGTTGAAGAAGCTGGTACTCCAGTTTGTGGATGACCCGGGAAGTGAGAAAACTGTTCTTCATCTTCTCGGTTGTGGTATAGGTTGCCTGATAGGTAAACGGATAGGCAATCTGGGTGGTTTTTGAGGCTTCTTCGATTTCGGGGTGAGGGATGGAAAAAATGCCGTTGTAGATCGCCGGCTTACCGTAGATGATATATTCGGTCCCGAATTTCAGGGATTGCTGCATCCATTTCAACCCCTGAAACCAGACCAGCTCGATCGATCCCGTCGAGTCCTCGAAACGGGCTGCAAGCCTTTGCCTGGGTCTTTTGCCGACCAGTTCCATGGAAACTACCTGGCCTCTGACCTGTATGTAGGCCTGATCGGAATTGATTTCGCGGATGGTGAAAAACTTAGTGCGGTCAGAGTATTTATACGGATAAAAATGAAGCAGGTCCCCGAAAGTCTTGATGCCGAGCTCCCTGTCAAGCATGTCTGCTCTTTTGGGTCCCACACCCGGAAGGTACTTGATGTCCGTTTGCAGGATTGTATCCATCGGGGCTAAATTAGCAGTAATCATCGGCATTGTTAAATAATGTTATATTAATTCCGGGCTGAATTCCGGTTACTTTTTTTCCTCTATTTTTGTAGCCAAACTTTTCTACCATGGAACATATGATAGCCCTCAGGGGGCTTGTCAAGAACTACCAGGTCGGGACGCAGGTTGTGCAGGCATTGAGGGGAATCGATCTGGAAATCAGCAAGGGTGAATATGTGGCAGTAATGGGTCCTTCAGGATCAGGAAAATCAACCCTGATGAATATCCTCGGCGCTCTGGACACACCCACCAGCGGGCATTATTACCTGAACGGAACGGATGTAAGCCAGATGGTGGATGATGACCTGGCCAAGATCAGGAATAAGGAGATCGGTTTTGTTTTTCAGACATTCAATCTTTTACCCCGATATGACGCATTGGAGAATGTCACCTTGCCCTTGATTTATGGTGGCATTCCCAAGCATGAAAGGCGTGACCGTGCCATCAAGGTCCTGGAAAACGTCGGACTTGCTGACCGCATCACCCATAAGCCCAATGAGCTTTCAGGGGGCCAGCGGCAGAGAGTGGCGGTAGCCAGGGCTCTCGTCAACAATCCGTCGATCATTCTGGCAGACGAGCCCACCGGGAACCTGGATTCCAAAACATCTGTCGATATCATGAAACTGATCAGTGATATCCATGAGCTCGGCAATACCATCATTGTGGTCACGCATGAAGAGGATATAGCACGCAGAGCGCAAAGGATTATCAGGCTTCTGGATGGCCGGATAGCCAGTGACCAACCCAATGGTCCGTCAGCTTAATCATCAGGCTGACAAGGACTTGATATTTTATCAACAATTTTATCCCTCTATTGTTTTATTGAGCAATAAACTTACTTTTGTGGAAAATTAGCCCAATAAAGACTACCGCTATGTATTGGACACTGGAATTGGCTTCTAAACTTGAGGATGCTCCATGGCCTGCAACCAAGGATGAATTGATAGATTTTGCGATCCGTTCGGGAGCGCCGCTTGAAGTGATCGAGAACCTGCAGGAAATCGAGGATGAAGGTGAGATTTATGAGAGCATTGAAGACATTTGGCCCGATTATCCCAGTAAGGATGATTTCTTTTTTAATGAAGAAGAGTATTGACTCAATCAAATGAAACTCAGGCGCCAGTGGCGCCTTTTTATTTCCATTCAAGTATAGCTTCCCGGCTCAAAGGCCTTTTATCACCCAGCCAATTGAACCCATCCAGGTAACGCTCCTGCGGGCTCAGCTCATTCAACGGAGTGAGCTTGTTGTCAGGTTCCGTCAGGAAGGCAATGTGATCCATTTTCTTTTCCTTGAACACGATCAGGATGCTGCTGCATACGGTCTTATTCAACCCGATGATCTCCTCCTTGTCCTTCGGGTAAAACAAGCACTCGCCATTGCCGGTAACATTCACCTGGTAGAGTTGGTCCTGTCTGAACAGGCCGGTGATAACTTTTCCCCTGATCTGGTTATAGCAAACGGAATCCTCCCTTGTGGCCATAAAGCCGTTACTCCGTAAAGCCATTTCCTTTATTCCATCCTCAGCCAGGAACAGGTCGAGCGTATCGGCGGTCAGCTGATTATTGTCCTGCCAGATGACCGGGTCCCTGAATAAACGGATAAGGCTGTCGGATACCAGGTAATCCAGGGAATCACAACGGCCCTGGATATCGGTCCTGTAAAACTGCACCTTGGGAAAAGCCTGTATCCTTCTGGAATCGGTTGAGTCCTCGCGCGTGGAAACCAGAGTATCCGAATGAAGGAACAGGGAATCTGGTTCATCGGCCATGATGTACTCTACATTTTTAGTGATACGGAACTGGTTCCGTGTCTCATCGTAAAACAGATGACCGCCCGTAACGATCATGTTCTCAACTGTATCCCTCAGTTCTACAGACCTGAAAGCTTCGGTGAACTTTTTGGCCTGGTTGTAGATCAGGCTGTCGGTCCGCAGAATCTGTTCCTTGGCCTGCATGTAAACGCGGTCCTGGAAAGCTGAGATTTTCTTTTTGGAATCATAAAACCCCTTGTGGCAGGAGATGTAATTGGTGTCGCTGTATACCTGGGTGAAACCCTCGAACCACATGATCTCGGTTTTGGAGTTGTACTTCAGACTGTCGGTTATCAGTGTATTGTCCGGGTTGGTCAGGGTGACGTTTTCCTTGAAAAAGAACTCGTTCCGGTTCACATAGTAGTATCCCCAGAAGCTTTCGACCGTGTTGATGCTGTCAATGATCTGGCCTCCGCCGAAATACCAGGCAACCTCTTCCTTGATATTGTAATCGAGACGCGGAGCTTTCAGCTTCTCCCTGACGTTATCCATCAGTACATTTCCATCCAGGCGGGCGAGCTCGGTTTTGCCGTTGTAATCAATCTGCCCTGCGTAGATGTGCAGGGTATCAGCTTTAACGATATGGACTCTCCGGTAACCGATAAAGTGGCTGTTAGGCTGGTCATAATAAGCACTGTCGCAGGTAAGGATCATGTTCTTGTGCTTCATCCAGACATTCCCCTGGAGCCGTATCACTCCGGAGGGATCGGAAGGGTATTTGCTCAGGGTATCCGCCTGGAACTGGATCTCGCGGACTTCCTGGGCCAATCCGGGAACAAACAGCGACAACAGGAACACCGCAACGACTGCCGATCTAATCCAGCATTTCATGGATGATGTCTTCCACCGAAATTCCGCGGGCCTCAGCCTTGTAATTCCGGATAATCCGGTGTCTCAGGATGGCGGGGGCTATGGTCCGGACATCTTCGATATCCGGTGAATACTTTCCATTCAGGATGGCATGGGTTTTGGCGCCTATGATGAGGTATTGTGAAGCCCTGGGGCCTGCTCCCCAAGTCAAAAACTCCTTGGCCATGGGGTGGGCCGCACTGCTTCCCGGGCGGGTTTTTGAAGCCAGCTGTACAGCCCATTCAATGACGCTGTGATTGGCCGGGACCCGGCGGATAAGATCCTGATAAAAAAGGATTTCTTTTCGCGAGATGACCTGGTTCAGGTTGGCTTCGCCCTCTGAAGTGGTTCTCCTGACAATGGTTATTTCATCCGCCATGGAGGGGTAATCCAGCAGGATATTGAACATGAACCGGTCAAGTTGTGCTTCGGGAAGGGGATAGGTCCCTTCCTGTTCTATCGGATTCTGGGTAGCCAGCACAAAAAAAGGATCTTCAAGCACATACCGGATCCCTCCCGAGGTCACCGCATGCTCCTGCATGGCTTCGAGCAGCGCAGACTGGGTTTTGGGAGGTGTCCGGTTGATCTCGTCAGCCAGGATCATGTGCGCGAAAAGGGGCCCTTTGACGAACCTGAACTGCCTTTCGGAATCGAGTATTTCCGTACCTATGATATCCGACGGCATCAGGTCCGGAGTAAACTGAATGCGTTTGAAGTCCAATCCCAGGATCCGGGCTATTGTCGTCACCAGCAGGGTTTTGGCCAAACCCGGAACACCGACCAACAGGCAATGACCTTTGCTGAATATACTGATCAGTACCTCCTTAACCACCTGGTCCTGTCCGATGATGACCTTGCGGATCTCATTAAAGAACTGTTCATAGGATTCCTTTAGCTTGTCAACCGCCTGCTTGTCATCCATATTTTTACCCAATCGTAAATCGTCAATCGTAAAACTTCAATTACTTCACCCATCCCGGACGTGAAAATTCACAGCCGGTGAAGTCGGGATCGATCCGGATATACATAGACTTTTGTTTTTTTTCTACCCATTCATCCAGGATTTTTTGTTCCTTGTCGTTGAGTGCCATAGCCTGGAGAAAGGGGTAGTCCAGTTTAATATCGGCCTTGTGGGCCGGGCGCTGGCTCTTGATGGAGATGATCTTGTAAACCGGCCAGTTCTTGCTGTCCCTCATTTCGAAAACCGGGGATACCTCACCCACTTTCAGGTTCCTGATGGCGGCCAGCATCTCTGCAGTGAGTTCCTGCGGTTCGAACCAGGTAGTGTTCGCATTTTGGGGATTTGAAGAAGCGGTTCCGCCGTTGTTTACCAGCAATCCGCCATTGCTGCGGGTTTCGGTTTCCTGACTGTATCTCAGGGCTGCATCCTCGAAACTGATCTTATTCTCGCGGATAGCCTGTGCCAAACTGTCAAGCCGGGTTTTGACCTCCAGTTTCTTTTCAATGGAGGGCTTGGGAATCAGCAGGATATGCCTGACGTTGATGAGATCGCCCCTTCGGTCTATCAACTGGATGATATGATACCCGAAATCGGTCTTAACAACGCGGGAAATGTCATTCGGCTTCAGGTTGAATGCCACCGCCGCGAATTCCGGCACGAGCATGCTCCTGGGGGTCATGCCGAGCTCACCTCCGCGTGCGCCTGAAGACGGGTCTTCAGAGTACAAGACCGCCAGGGTCCTGAAATCAGCATCCCCTTTAAGTATTCTATCCCTGAATTCTTTCAGCCGGTCCTGGATCCTGGTGATCTCCTCCTCGGAAATATCGGGCTTGATGACAATTTCACGGATCTCCATGGTTTCAGCCCGGAGCGGGATCTGGCTCGCCGGGATGGTCTTGTAGAACTTCTGGACTTCCGAGGGGGTTACCGCGATCCCCTTGACAATCTCCGCCCGCATCTTCTGAGCGATCATTTGTTCTTTCTGTGGTTTGAGCAGGTCCTTCTTGATCTCCTTCAGCGGTTTTTTGAAATAGTTTTCCAGGTTTTCCTGGGAACCGGCCTGGTAAATGAATTGCTCAAGTTTGGAGTCTACCGTTCGTTCCGCTTCATCATCCGTGACTTCCACGCTGTCGATCTCGGCCTGGCTCAGCAACAGTTTACTGATGAGCAGCGATTCCAGGATGAAACATCTTGGATTTTCAGGCAGGTCTATTCCGTTCTGCCGGCTCTCAATTAACCCGTTCTCAATATCTGATTGCAGGATGGGATGTTTCCCTACAACCGCAACCACCCGGTCCATGATGACGGGGTTGGCCTGACCCAGGATCTGGGCTTTGGCTGAAAGTCCGGAAATCAGCATTAAAAAGAGGAAAGCGAGGATATACCCTGGATTAGTTCTCATATACTTCGACCTCGTTGTGTATGACCGATTCATTATATATATCTTCTTCAAGTTCCTTCAGAAAATCCATCTTCCTTTTATTCAGCAGAATGTCGCGGATATCATGCTGGACGTATTCGATAGGTGCTGTTTCCCCGGGCAGTTTATACTCGGTAATGTTCAGGTAATGATAAAAACGATTATCATCGGCTTCGAGATACCGGTAGCGCCGGAGGAATTGTTCGGGATCGTTGACAGTTCCGGGGACCATTTGCATCAGGGAGCTAAAGGAGATCCAGTTTTCCTCAAATGATTCGGTATAATCAGCGATCTGTGCTCCCAGGTCCACCAGGCGCTTATAGGCCAGGTCTCCGCCAGAGTGGGCCAGGTCGCGAAATTCCCTGATCCGGGGAGAATTGTCCGGTACCCGGAAGTAAACTCCCTTGATTATCGGATCCTGAAGCAGGAAATTCTGTGAATACTGGTGATAGTATGAATCAATCTGGCTTTCGGTTACCATCGTATCCAATTTCTGGGCAACCATTAGTTTCTCATATTCATAGATCAGGAGGGAAGTCCTGTATTCTTCGATCTGTTTCTGCAGGTCCTTCTGCTCGGCTGTGAGGTTATACTCAGCCTTGCTCATGACGGCTTTTTTCTTCAGCCACAACTCAATATAGGACTTGACTAGGGCGGAGCTGTCTTCGGAGGCGGATCCTTCGGGGACCAAACCGGCAAGGTCGCTTGGGTAAAGGTAATTGCCGTAAGCCCTGGCTAATGGCTTCTCATTATTCCGCCCGTTGAAAAGACCGCATGAACTAAAAGCCAGGCCCAGGAACAGGGCAACGGCAACCTGCCACAGTGCCTGATCAGATCTTAATTTTTGATAAAACATCCTGGTTGACTTTAACAGGGTACTTAGCCCGGAGGGTTTTAATCCATTCTTTTTCGAGATAATCCTGATAATCAGCCGTAACCTGTCCCCTGACATCCTCTAACTTCCTGGGCATTTCAGGGATCAGCTTATTTATCCAGACGAATATTTTGGCATCCTGCTCAGTGATGATGGGAGAAGGACCGGGCTTCCATTTGACCTGGTCTGTGATCCAGTTGTCCCCCCTGGTGTAGAGCTTGTCCTCGATCTCGAAACTATTGCCGGAATATTTTTCCATAATAGCCCCTAAGGTGTTCTGGATCTCGACACCATCGCAGCCTTTCTTGCATTTTTTCTTAAGAGCCGTACTGAATTCCTCGACCATTGCCTGCAACTGGTTTGAGCCTTTGGCATAAACAATTACCGCGTCGAGCCTTTCCGGCCAGAAATAGTCAGATTGGTGAGCCTGGAAGAAGCTTTTCAATCCGGCCGTGTCCTGCGAGGCTTTGGACCAGACCATTCTGTCACTGATCTCGAAGAGCAGGTTGCCATCGTGGAACTCCTGGTAAATATTCCGGAAATCCGGGTATTTCTTGTCGAGATTTTTCTCCTCGTAAGCCAGAATTTGCTTACGGTAGAATTCATTGAATTTGTCGTCCACAAATTCCGCAATGGTTCTTACGGAGCTCTCTTTTGTATTCAGGAGAGCCAGGTATTTGGCAAATTCGTACTGGGGAATGTTCTGGTCTCCGATCGTGCAGAGAATTCCCATTTTCTGCAGGGCGGGGTTTGCATCCCAGCGTCCTTCGAAGATTGACGGGTCAACCAGCCGGTAGAATTCCTCAAGGTTTGCCTGGTTGACGGTGCAGTGGTACTCTTTTTTCAATTTCTCGACGACAGCCTGTTCGCTTTTCATGGCCCTTTCCGGGTTTCTGCTGATCAGCCGGGTGAGGTTGCTCTTGGCTTCCTCAAAGGTTTCGGTAGGTTTTTTATCCAGCAGGCGGATGATGAACCATCCCATCGAGGTTTCGACCGGTTCAGTGATGTCTCCCGGGTTTTTGAGTGAGTAGGCAGCACTATCGAAAGCCGGTTCCCTTTCCCTCGGGCCGGTCCAGAAGCCATTGATCCCGGACCCTGCCATGTTCCGGTCATCGGAATATTTCCTTGCCAATTCCTGAAAATCTCCACCGGAACGCAGCTGGATATAGATATCATTGATTTCTTGCTTGATTTTTGCCTTTTCCTCATTGGTTGTGGTAAAATCTATTACTTTCAGGATCGTGGCGATCTGAATCTTGCCTTTGGAGGGCTGCTTATCGGTCACTTTTATGAGATGGTACCCGAACTGGGTCCTGACCGGCATGGATATTTCCCCCACATTAAGTGAATACATGGCGGTTTCAAAGGGGTAAACCACGCCGAATACGGTCCAGTATCCGATATCGCCCCCGTTGTTGACAGCTGATATGTCATCACTGGTCTCCTTTGCTACTTTCTCGAATTCTTCGCCTTGCATCAGGCGGTCCCGGATCGACATGATCTTTCGGTAAGCCAGCAGCGTGTCAGCTGAAGATGCATCCGGCTTGAGGCTCACGAGAATATGGCTTGTCCTGATTTCCCATTTGCTGCGCTCATAAGCTTCCCGAACCAGTTCGTCGGTTATTTCCTGATCAAGAAGGTAAGGTTTTGCCAGCTGGGCGCGGTGGCCTGCCAGTTCCTTGATAAACTGCCTGGTAGTATCGATTCCCAGGGCTTCTGCCTCACGAACCTTGAGTTTCAGGTTGATGAACAGGTCAAGTGATTCCTTGATATCGGTTTTTTCCGTTCCGAGGGCTGCTTTATTTTTGTTAAGGATCCAGGAAAATTCGCTGGCATAGACTGGCTTGTCGCCGATGGTTAAGAGAACTTCATCCTGTGCCTGGGCGGGGATGCACTGAACGAAAAAGGCGGTCAAGAAAACGATCGTTAAATACGTTCTGCAATTCATAAACATCATTTTTTTTAGAAGACCTATATAAAACGCAACAGTTGACTGTTTGTTATCATGGGCTAAATTTCGCGTGAATAGTTGGGTGATTCGCTGGTGATGGTCACGTCATGGGGATGACTTTCGATGATCCCACTATTGGTTATCCTTACAAAACGGGCGTTTTGCAATTCCTTTATGTTCCTGGCTCCGCAGTATCCCATCCCGGCCCTTAATCCTCCGACCATCTGATAAATGACCTCCGCCAGCGAACCCTTGAAGGGAACCCGTGCGACAATGCCTTCAGGAACCAGTTTCTTGATATCTTCCTCTATGTCCTGGAAATAGCGGTCTTTTGATCCTTTCTGCATAGCTTCAATGGAGCCCATGCCCCGGTAGGATTTGAATTTCCGGCCCTGGAAGATGATCGTTTCCCCCGGGGATTCTTCGGTGCCGGCCAAAAGGGAACCGGCCATTACGGAATCAGCACCGGCTGCCAGCGCTTTGACAATATCGCCCGAGTACCTGATCCCGCCATCGGCGATAATCGGGATATCCATGGTCCGCAAGGCTTTGGATACTTCATAGATGGCAGTCAGCTGAGGAATGCCGACTCCGGCGATCACACGGGTTGTGCAGATGGCCCCCGGGCCAATCCCGACTTTGATGGCTGAAGCGCCTGCTTTGGCCAGGGATTTGGCGCCTTCACCGGTTGCGACATTACCGGCTATGAATTCCATTTCAGGATACCGGGATTTTGCTTTTTTCAGGATGTCGATCACATTGCTGGTATGACCGTGTGCCGTGTCGATGATGATGGCATCAACACTGGCCGCCACCAGCGACGCGATCCGGTCGGCCGTGTCAGAAGCTATGCCGACAGCTGCCGCCACCCGCAGGCGTCCCCGCTCATCCTTGCTGGCGTTCGGGCGATCCTTGGTAATGGTCAGGTCTTTGTAAGTCAGCAAACCAATAAGCCGGAAGTTCCTGTCGACGACCGGCAACTTCTCAATCTTGTTCATTTGCAGGATTTCCGCTGCCTTGTCCAGATTGGCGGTTTCAGTGGTAGTGATCAGGTTTTCCCGGGTCATGACCTCAGCGACCGGCCGGCTCTCGTCTTTTTCAAACCGAAGGTCACGATTGGTTACGATTCCAACCAGTTTTCGGTCCCCGTCAATCACCGGGATCCCTCCGATCCGGTATTCCTGCATCAACCGGTGGGCATCCCCGACAGTCTCATCCGGGTGGATGGTCACCGGATCCATGATCATGCCGTTTTCAGCTCTTTTGACCGATACGACCTGATGGGATTGTTCTTCAATGGTCATGTTCTTATGGATCACCCCGATACCCCCCTCACGGGCGATGGCCATGGCCATCGCAGCTTCCGTGACCGTATCCATGGCGGCCGACACGATCGGTGAGTTCAATTGGATTTTCGGGGTGAAGCGCGTGGATACATCCACATCCCTGGGCATTATCTCGGAATAGGAAGGGACTAACAGAACATCGTCAAAAGTCAGGCCTTCATATTCAATTTTGTCGGTTAGAAATGACATAACGAAGTTTTTACGTTCTGCTAAATTTGCGCTAAATTACAAATTTCTCAAGGATTTGGAGACCTACCGGAAAATACTGAACGATTACTGGGGCTACACGGGTTTCAGGCCGCTGCAGGAAGAGATCATCCGCTCGGTCATGCAGGGAAGGGACACATTGGCTCTCATGCCAACGGGAGGTGGAAAGTCGCTGACTTTCCAGGTGCCTGCCCTGGCCATGGAGGGCCTCTGCCTCGTAATCACTCCGCTGATATCCCTGATGCAGGATCAGGTCGAAAATCTGAAATCCAGGAATATCAAAGCCGTAGCGATCCATTCAGGCCTGACCTCCTTTGAGCTGGACTATGCCCTGGACAATTGCATCTATGGCGATTTTAAGTTTCTGTACCTGTCGCCCGAGAGGCTTTCAACGGACCTGTTTCTCAAGAGGCTCGAGAGCATGAAGGTCAACCTGATAGCAGTGGATGAATCGCATTGCATTTCCCAGTGGGGTTATGATTTCAGGCCTTCCTATCTGGAGATCGCCAGGATCCGCACCCTGCTTCCCGGGATACCGGTGCTGGCCCTGACTGCAACGGCAACGCCTGAAGTGGCGGAGGACATACAGGACAAGCTCCTGTTCCGGGCTAGAAATGTCATCCGGCAATCCTTTGAGAGGAAAAACCTGGTTTACCTGGTCAGGAGAACGGAAGACAAAGATGCCTATCTTCTGAAAATCCTGCAGAACCAGAAAGGATGCGGGATCATATATGTCAGGAACCGCAAGAAAACGAAGGAAATCGCTGAATTTCTCCAATCCCACGGGATCACGTCCGGTTATTATCATGCCGGGTTGGATACCCGTGACCGCAGGCTCAGGCAGGAAGAGTGGACGAAAGGGCGTCTCCGGATCATGGTGGCGACCAATGCCTTTGGAATGGGCATTGACAAACCTGACGTCCGGGTGGTCATTCACGCCGACTTGCCGGACTCGCCGGAAGCCTATTTCCAGGAGGCAGGCAGAGCAGGCCGTGACGGAAAGAAATCCTATGCTGTCTTGTTATACCAACCGGCTGACAAGCTGTCCCTTGAGAAGAGCCATGCCGTCAGGTTTCCGGATATTGAGACTATCCGCAGGATTTACCAGGCTCTGGGCAATTATCTCCAGATCATCCCGGGCATGGGAAAAGGTCAGGTTTTTGATTTTGACCTCATGGATTTCAGCCAGAAATTCGGTTTCCATTCGCTGGTAGCCTTTCATTCTCTTAAGCACATGGAAAGGGCCGGTTATATTGAGCTGACTGAGGATATTGACCTTCCGGCAAGGGTGCATTTCAGGATCGACCGGGACGAACTCTATAAATTCCAGATTGTCAATGACCAGTTCGATCCGGTCATCCGGCTGATGCTGAGGGTCTATCCGGGTATGTTCACCGATTTTGTCAGGATCGATGAACATAACCTGGCCGGAAAAGCAAAGGTCAAGCCGGAAATAATCATCAATGCACTTACCTCGCTGGATCACCTGGGAATCCTTTATTACCTGAAGCCTAAAAAGACTCCACAAGTCATCTATACATGCGAACGCCTGGATGACAGATCCCTGTTATTTGGCAGGAAGGAGTACGAGGAACAGGAAGGTATGGTCAGGAACCGGTTGGACACCATGGTGCATTATGCCACAGAGGATTACCGGTGCCGCTCCCAGATGCTCCTGATGTACTTCGGTGAAAAGGATCCCTTTCCCTGCAGGCAGTGCGATGTTTGCCTGAAGCCGGAAAGCTCGCTCATTAACCCATACGAAAGGGATAAGATCCGGAAGGCTATCAATGAAATTCTTTCGGAAGGACCGGTCACACTGGCCGACTTGAACACCCGTCTGGAAGAAGACCTGACCAAGATCACGGCTGTTCTGGATGAATTGTTCGAATCCGGATCCCTGGCCTGGACAGAAGGGCGGATAGCGAGGGTCAGGGATATCCGATAAAACGAATATATTTGGAACATCATTTTCCAGTCAGCATGACCTTTGCAAGGATTATCCAGCCTGATGAACTGAATGCCCTGCCTCTCAGAAGCTTTGAAGGCAGGATCCATGTTATCGATAACCCAGCGGGAATTAACCGGGCTGTGAAGATCCTGCGGAAACAACCCTGCCTGGGATTTGACACGGAAACCAAACCCTCTTTTGCCAAGGGGCAGATCAATCCTGTTTCCCTGTTGCAGCTTTCTACCCGCGAGGATGCCTGTTTATTCAGGTTGAATAAAACCGGAAGGCATCCGGCCTTAAGCAGCTTGCTTTCCGATAACAGGATACTCAAGATCGGGGCGGCTATCCATGAGGATACACGCTCACTTAAAACCGTCTTTACAACCGAGGTCAGGGGATTTGTCGATTTGCAGGAGATGGTCAAGGACTTTGGCATCGAGAATTTCGGTATTAAGAAACTGGCGGCCATCGTCCTTGGGATACGGATATCAAAATCGCAGCAGTTATCGAACTGGGAAGCAGAAACCCTGACAGAAGCCCAGCTCAGCTATGCTGCCACAGATGCGTGGGTTGCCCTTGAAATCTTCCTGAAACTCAGGCAGAATACACTGAAATGAATGCAACGGACTGGACAAGGTTCACCGGCAAACTGCGTGAAGAAGCCTTCTTGTCGGGAATGGACCTGGATAGCTCCATTGCAGGAAAAGCCTTGTTCTTGTTTGAAAGTTATCTGCTTACGGTTCCTGACCCCGCAGCCGGCAGGATCCGGGCTAAAACGGCCGCCTGGTCAGAGGTGGTCCTCAATGAACTGGGACTTGGCGATGTATCCCTGGCAGCGGTATTGCTGTTCCGGCCGTTTATCGGCGGATCGGTTGAACCTGATAGCATCCGGGCTGATTATCCGGTGCAGGTGATTGAAATCCTGGAAGGGATGAAAAAAATTGAGGGCCTTAATACCAGCCGTACCCGGATTCACGCCGACAAATTCATACAACTGTTACTCAGTATTTCCCATGATGTCAGGGTGATCCTGATAAAGACCGGTGAACAGCTTGTCAACATGCGGAATTCAGGTTCGCTGGATGCTCAGGAAGTCCAGAAACTGGCGCACGAAGCGGCTGATCTTTATGCCCCCATTGCACACAGGCTGGGCCTCTACCTGGTCAAAAATGAGCTGGAAGTATCAGCCATGCAACAGCTCCATCCTGAGATCTATTCAAATATCAGTCGGTTGCTGGAGGAGAGCCGGGCTGACCGGGACGAATATATTTCGCGTTTCATCAAGCCCCTGAAAGACAAGCTCCGCGCAAGCGGTTTTGACTGTGAGATCAAAGGCCGCACAAAATCCATCCCTTCTATCTGGCGGAAAATGCTGCACCAGGGTGTGGAATTCGAAGAGGTATATGATCTCTTTGCCATCCGGATCATTCTGAATAATCCCTCTGAGCATGAGAAAGCCGATTGCTGGCAATTATACTCGATCGTCACGGATGAATACCAGCCCAATCCTAAGAGGCTGAGAGACTGGATATCAGCCCCTAAGGCCAACGGGTACGAGTCCCTTCATACGACCGTGATCGGACCTGAAGGCCGGTGGATTGAGGTACAGATCAGGACTCGCAGGATGGATACGATCGCTGAGAAGGGACATGCTGCCCACTGGAGATACAAGGAAAACAGGGGCAGCAGCGAAAGCGCGGAATGGCTGACAGAAATCCGCGATGCACTGGAAGCTCAGGAAACGGAGGCTGACGACCTCTATTCTACAGTCAAGCATGAACTTTATACCGACCAGATCTATATTTTCACACCCGGGGGCGATCTGCTGAAATTGTCCGAGGGAGCCACTGTCCTTGATTTTGCCTTTGCCGTCCACAGTGATGTGGGGTACCATTGCACCGGCGCCAAGGTCAATGGAGTTATGGTTCCCTTTCGTCAAAAGCTGGTCAACGGTGACCTTGTTGAGGTGCTTACCTCGCAACAGCAACAGCCGAAAAGTGACTGGTTGAACCTGGTCCATTCATCCAAAGCCAGGACAAAGATCAAACGATTCCTGAAAGAAGCTGATTATCAAGATACTGATATCGGCAAGGAGATGCTGAACAGAAAGTTGCAACAATGGAGAATCAAATGTGACGTTTCGACTATCCAGCGGATTGTCAGCTGGCTGAATCTCAAGGATGCTTTGGAATTATACCAGCAGATGGCGGATAACCGGATCGACCTGGCCGCCCTGCGTGAATACCTGAGGGAAAAAGCACCGGCCGAGCTGCTCAGGGAGAAGCTGACTTCCGTTAAACCGGTGGAAGGAGTCATCAAAACTTCCTCAGGGCAGCGGGACTACCTGGTCATCGATGACAAGCTTCACCACGTGGATTATCGGTTAGCCAAATGCTGCAATCCGATCTTCGGGGATGAAGTTTTTGGATTTGTCACCGTCAGGGAAGGAACCAAGGTGCACCGGATCAACTGCCCGAATGCCAGGCAAATGATTGAAAGGTATCCATACAGGATTGTCAAGGTCAGATGGACCGACACCCATGATTCCACTTCCGCCTTTACCGTGAATATCCTGGTGAACGGCCAGGATGACATGGCAGTTGTCAATGAGATCAGCCGGCTGATCTCATCCGATCTCAAGGTCAGCATGCGAGCCATGAACATTATTCCCAAGGACGGGATGTTCGAAGGGACCTATACACTGATCGTGCAGGACCGGCCTCACCTGGAAACCATCATGAACAGGATCAGGCGGACCAAAGGGGTATTCTCCGTCCGCCGGTCTGATGATTAGACCGATATGAATGAAAACCATGTAACCCGGATTGCCTCAAGCCTCGGAATTCAGCCCTGGCAGGTACGAAACACCATTCATTTGTTTGAGGAGGGATCGACTATCCCGTTTATCAGCCGGTACCGGAAGGAGAAAACCGGAAGCCTGGATGAGGTTGCCCTCATGAATATCCGGAAGCAATCGGAGAAATTAGTGGAGATGGATACCCGGAGAGGCACGATCCTGGACACTATCAAGGAAGCAGGTCTCCTGACCCCGGAGCTGGAAAACAAGATTTGTTCAGCAATGTCCCTGGCCGAACTGGAGGATCTTTACCTTCCTTACAAACCCAAAAAAAAGACCCGGGCAACAGCAGCCAGGGAAAGGGGTCTGGAGCCATTGGCCAAACGGATCATGGCCCAGCACGAAGGCGATCCGGTTCTGATGGCAGCGGAATTCATCGGTGACCAGGTTGCTGATGCTGAGGAAGCGCTGCAGGGTGCCAGGGATATCATTGCCGAATGGATCAACGAGGACCGGCAGGTTAGGAATACTGCAAGACGGCTGTTTGACAGGGAGTCGGAAGTGTTTTCCAGGTTGATTCCGGGAAAAGAGGATGAGGGAGCCAAATTCTCGGATTATTTTGACTTCAGGGAATCGCTGAGGCGATGTCCCTCGCACCGTTTGCTGGCTGTTTTCCGTGGGGAAAGGGAAGGGTTTCTGAGGGTCAGCGTGGAACCCAACGAGGTACGGGCTATTGAGAAGATCAATGAGCAGGTGATCCGCGGCAATAATGCTTCATCCACACAGGTCCGGATGGCCGTGAAAGATTGCTGCAGAAGGTTATTGCTGCCGTCTATCGAGACCGAATATCGCAATATCTACAAGGAACGGGCAGATGATGAAGCAATTAATGTTTTTTCCGATAATCTCCAGCAGCTCCTCCTGATGCCTCCCCTGGGAGAAAAAAGCATCCTGGCCATCGATCCCGGATTCAGGACCGGCTGCAAGGTGGTCTGTCTCGACAGGCAAGGCAACCTGGTTCACAACGAAACCATTTTTCCCCATCCTCCCCAGAGAGAAACGGCAGTGGCGGCCAAAAAGGTCAAGTCTCTTACGGATGCCTACAAAATAGAGGCAATTGCCATAGGAAACGGAACCGCCAGCCGGGAGACGGAATACTTTATCAAGAATTACATCCGTTTCGACAGGGATATAGAAGTTTACGTCGTCAGTGAAAGCGGGGCTTCTGTTTATTCAGCATCGGATGTGGCAAGGGAGGAATTACCAGAATACGATGTGACCGTCAGGGGATCTGTTTCCATAGGACGCAGGTTGATGGACCCGCTGGCCGAGCTGGTCAAGATCGATCCCAGATCCATCGGGGTGGGGCAATATCAGCATGATGTGGATCAGAAAAAGCTTCAGGAGAGCCTTGACCAGGTTGTATCCAGTTGTGTCAATCGCGTCGGCGTTCAGGTCAACACGGCGAGCCGCCACCTGTTGACATATGTTTCGGGACTGGGGCCGGCCCTGGCCAGGAACCTGACGGATTATATCCGGGAAAACGGACCTTTCAGAGACCGGGATGAACTTAAAAAGGTTCCGCGGTTAGGCCCAAAAGCTTTTGAGCAGGCCGCGGGTTTCCTGCGGATCAGGGGAGGTTTGTATCCGCTCGATGACAGCGCTGTGCATCCCGAGAGTTATCCGGTTGTCGAAAGAATGGCCGCCGACCTCGGTTGCACCGTCAGGGATCTCTTGTCGGATCCCCACCTGCGGGAGAAAATCAGGCTTGAAGACTATGTGACTCCTGAGATCGGGATGCCGACCCTGACGGATATCCTGGAGGAATTGAACAAACCCGGACGGGACCCGAGGGGCAAGATCAAACTGTTCGAGTTTTCACAGGACGTTCATCAGATCGAAGACCTGAAACCGGGCATGATACTGCCCGGGATTGTCACGAACATCACCCGTTTCGGGGCTTTTGTGGATGTAGGGGTGAAACACGACGGGCTGGTGCATGTTTCCCAAATGGCAGACCGATACGTGTCGGATCCATCCGACATCCTGAAGCTACACCAGCACGTCAGAGTGAGGGTAGTTGAAGTGGATGTGGTCAGGAACAGGATCCAGTTATCGATGAAGGGGATGCAAACCTGATCATCCTGTAATCAACTCTTCCAGGCTGCTGATGATCCTGGAGCTGCATGCCTTAAGCCGCTCCCGGGTAAAATGCCCGCCGTCAAAAAGGATGCAGGGAATGCCCAGTTCCAGCGCCACTTCCTCGTCATGGCACGTATCACCGATCATTACAACAAAACCGGGCTCAGGATTGATCTCCTGCAACAAATCGCGACCCAGATCCGTCTTTCCCTGAGCATAATGATTATCGAGACCTTTGATTTTCACGAAATATTCACTGATGCCATGAAGCCTGACCAGTTCGTTCAGGATGAGGGTTTCACTGGCGGATAACAGGTACTGGCGACAACCGGATCGGTGCATCTCCTCAATGACCTCCCTGGCTCCGGGCTGCAGGCGGCATTCAGACTTTTTGGCATCATAGAGTTGGATGAATTCCAAAGCCGGTACTTCAAAGGGCTCGCGATTGAAATCAAATCCGGCTTTCTGATAGTAATCCCGTACCGGGAATCCAAAAATCCGGTCGTAGATTTCCATTGTGATGGGAGGTAGGTTGCGTCTTTCCAGCAACCGGTTGATGGACTCGATACAGAGCCACCTGTCATCCAGCAGAGTGCCATTCCAGTCCCAGATGACATGACGGTAGGGGAAACGGGTAACCTTCATGACTGCAAAGAAAACCATTAGAAGTGAAATGTCCTGAATCGGGGTTGATTTATTATTTTTACCCGTCTAACCCATAAGCCTTGATTTACCCGGACTCCTTTGAGGATAAGATCGGTTTTGCACAGGTAAGGCGAAAAGTTTCGGAATTGTGCGACACTCCTGTTGGCCAGGAGCTGGTGGAATCTCTGAAACCCTCAACGGATCTTGATGCGATCGGACGGGCTCTGGATGAATCTCAGGAGTTCGTGGAAATCCTGGCGAACTATACCGACTTCCCTGACCTGGCTTCGGTTGATGTCAGAAAATCGATCCGGAAAGGCATGATCGAGGGTACCTATCTGGATATACCGGAATGGCTCGACCTGAGAAGCCTGTTGCAATCGACCAGGCATGTTTACCAGTATTTCGAGAAAAAACCCGCAGGCTTGTTTCCACGCCTGCGGGACAAGATCCGGCAAATCAACCTTTACCCCTTTATCCAGGAGCGGATGGATCAGGTTTTCAGCAAACAGGGGCAGGTAAGGGATCAGGCGTCTCCGGAACTGAAGAGGATCAGGAACCAGTTGTCAGAAATGCAAGCCAGTATAGGCCGGAGGATGGAATCGGTGATCCGTCAGGCTTGCTCGGAGGGTTGGATCGAGAATGACACACAGGCCTCCATTCGCGACGGCCGGCTGGTCATACCGGTTCCGGTGACCAACAAGCGCAGGATCCGAGGCTATATCCATGACGAGTCAGCCACCGGGAAAACGGCATTTGTGGAACCGATTGAATTGGTTGAACTGAACAATGCCCTCAGGGAGCTGGAAATTGCAGAGCATCGTGAAATCATTCGCATCCTGATAGATCTGACTGCCACTCTACGGCCCTATTTCGGTGACATGGAGAACTGGAATGTCCTGACCGGCTTTCTGGACTTTACCCGGGCCAAGGCCAGGATTTCACGGATGTGGGAAGGGAAAAGAGTAAGCCTCCAGCCAGTGCCGGTCATCAATTGGACCGGGGCGAGGCATCCGCTCCTGGACCTGGCTTACCGGGCAGTCAAGCGCAAAGTGGTTCCACAGGATATCCGGCTGGATACCCATCAGAGGATACTCCTGATCTCAGGCCCCAATGCGGGAGGAAAATCGGTTTGCCTTAAAGCGGTCGGGCTCAACCAATACCTCGTTCAAACGGGCTTCCTCATACCCGTGGAGGAGGGATCGGAGTCGGGGATCTTTACCCGGTTCCTTTTGGATATAGGCGACGAACAGTCGTTGGAGGATGACCTCAGCACTTACAGCTCTCATCTTCAGCACATGAAGTACTTCCTGCGGCAGGCTGAAGCGGGAACCCTCCTGATGATCGATGAGTTTGGCGCCGGAACCGAGCCTCAGCTGGGAGGTGCCATCGCCGAGGCCATCCTCGGCCGGCTTGCCCAATCGGGTGCCTTTGGCATGATCACAACCCATTATACCAATCTGAAACATTTTGCTGCCTCGGCAGAAGGTGTGGTCAATGCAGCCATGAGGTACGATGTACAGAAAATGGTTCCGCTATTCGAATTGGAAACCGGCAAACCCGGCAGTTCATTTGCCCTTGAAATAGCCAGGAATATCGGATTGCCGGAGGAGGTTGTGGAGGAAGCTTCAGGACTGATCGGAGAAAAGCAGGTCCGGTTTGACAAACATCTGAGAGAGATCTCGAGAGACAAGAGGTATTGGGAAAACAAGCGACAGAAAATACGGTTGGCCTCAAATGAAGTGGACCGGCTTCTTGAACAGTATACCGCGATCCTTTCACAAACTGAGAAAGAAAGAAAAAAGATACTCACTGAAACCCGGCAGTTGGCAGAAGCCATGATGGCTGATATCAACCGGAAAATTGAGAAGGCTGTCAGGGAAATCAGGGAATCGCAAGCCGATAAAGAGAAGGTGAAGATTGTACGCCGTGATTTGGAAGGCATGCGTGACACGGTTGAAAAAGCCATTGGCGAAAGTATCTCGGAAGGTGATCAGAAAATCGACCGGGTTAAAAAGGAAAAGACCAGGATCAGCAGCAAACTGGACCTCGACAAGACACCGGACCCGGGAGAAGCATTGACGCTTCCGGGAGTGCCCGTGTGGATCCCCGGTCAGAAGATCAGGATACGGGATCGTGAAATCTTCGGTGAGATCATTGAGGCTCGCGGGGAAAGCCTTTTAGTCTCCATGGGACAGATGCTGACCACGCTGCGTGCGGATCAGGTTGAAGCGATAAGCTCAGCCGAATTTGAAAGGGCAACCGGTAAACCGGCCGGTGGAGCATCCTCCTTTGGCTTCGACCTGGAGCAAAGGAAACTCAGTTTCACTCCGAACCTCGATATCCGTGGGCTCAGGGGTGATGAGGCGCTACAGAAAGTGACAGAGTTCATTGACGAAGCCATCATGGTGGGATCTACCGAATTACGCATCCTTCATGGCAAGGGTGACGGGATCCTCAGGCATCTGGTCAGGGAGCTTCTCAGCGGCATTGACGTGGTCAGTAAATTTGAAGATGAGGATATCCGGTTCGGAGGCACGGGGATCACCTTGGTGCGGTTGAGTTTCTGACCCTGCTGCAAAGCAGTTTTTTAGGTGGAAAAGATATGATCCTAATCATTCATTTCCTGACATTAATTCCACTATTTTAGGAAACCAAAAAATCGACCTAAATGAGCAATTCGCTTTTCAGAATCAAACCCTTGGACAAGCTGCTGGACGATTCTACGAGTGATGGCCATGGACTTAAAAGATCCCTGACGGCAACCAACCTGACCACGCTGGGTATTGGGGCGATCATCGGCGCGGGTATTTTCGTTATCACCGGACAGGCGGCTGCCCAATATGCAGGTCCGGCCATTGTTATTTCCTTCGTGATATCCGGATTGGCCTGCGGCTTTGCCGGATTATGCTATGCCGAATTTGCCTCCATGATCCCCATTGCCGGGAGTGCTTATACCTATGCCTATGCAACCCTGGGTGAGTTTCTGGCGTGGATCATCGGTTGGGACCTGATACTGGAGTATCTCTTTGCAGCATCGACCGTGTCTGTGGGATGGTCAGGCTATGTGGTCAGCCTTCTCAAGGATATCAACCTCAATATCCCGGCGCAGTTTACCGGCGCGACCGGGCAGGTCATGATAGACATTCCCCAAGTAGGTTGGAAACCGGTTACGGAAGCCCTGACCCAATCTCTTACCGCCTCAGGCATCAATGTCGATGCCCTTGCGCATGTCACCTGTCTGGTGAATTTGCCAGCCATGTTTATCGTTGCCTTGTTGTCCACGCTGCTGGTCATTGGCATCAAGGAATCGGCCAATTTTAATAATCTCATGGTCATAACGAAGGTATCGGTCATCATACTTTTTATCGCTGTCGGATTCATGTTTGTCAAAGCGGCCAACTGGCACCCCTTCATACCCGCAAACAAGGTGGAAAACACTCCCGTTGCGGAGTATGGCTCCTTGTGGGCGTGGCTCAAGGCCTTCGGGCAGGATTTCGGACACTATGGGATCAGCGGCATACTTAGGGGGGCGGGTGTTATCTTCTTTGCCTATATCGGCTTCGATGCGGTTTCAACCGCGGCCCAGGAGGCCAAGAATCCTAGGCGTGACATGCCGATCGGGATACTCGGTTCACTGAGTATTTCCACCGTCCTCTATATCCTGATGGCCATCGTGCTGACGGGGATCGTGAGTTATACCGAGTTAAATGTGGCCGATCCGGTTGCCGTGGGCGTCGATGCCATGGGCAAAGGGGTGTTCTGGCTAAGACCGATCGTGAAAATTGCGGCAATTGCGGGTTTAAGCTCTGTCATCCTGGTCATGCTTTTGGGCCAGCCGAGAATCTTCTACACCATGTCGAAGGATGGCCTCCTGCCACCGGTGTTCTCGAAAGTCCACCCGAAGTTTCAAACCCCTTACATCAGCACCATCATTACCGGATCTGTCGCCATGATCATTGCCGGTATCCTGCCGATCAGCATCCTGGGCGAGCTGGTTTCAATCGGTACCTTGCTGGCTTTCATCATCGTCTGTATAAGCGTGTTGATATTACGGAAGAAAAGACCCGAGATTCACAGGCCTTTTAGAACACCGTGGGTACCCGTTGTACCCATATTGGGAGCATTCATCTGCTTTGTTCAGATGGCAGCGCTTCCATTGGGCACCTGGATGCGGTTGATTGTCTGGATGGCTGTCGGTTTTTGTATTTTCTTCTTTTATGGCCGGCAGCACAGCAAAATGAACAATCCCTGATAAAGGCAGCCGGGTTATCTTTTAGGGTATCCTTCGAGCATGATCATTATCAGCCTGAATTCGAACCTTCTGAATTCAGTACCTGAGTAAGGAATATAATAACGAATTCCGAACCGGGATTTGTTGCTCAGGTTGATCTGGAGCCCGGCAAAGAACTCGAAGGATGATTTGAAACCGTCGATCTCCGTGCGCTTTTTACCCGATGAGGCCTCGCCTGAAATCTTGACCGTTTGTGCCAGAACGAGATAGGAATACAAGGCACCTCCCTCCAGGAAGATGCCTTCCAACGGCTTGAACTGAAGGGCTGCAAAGGGTTCGAGGTTGAATGTGCGCAGATCTCCCAGGGTATCATAGTCATTGGTTCCCTTCATGGCAAACTGGGCTCCGTAATTGACCTGAACCCGGTCCATGATGTTGGAATAGAGACTGATCCCCACTCCTGGAAGCAATGCGGAGCCATACTTCACGGAATCCCTGACCAGCTTTACCGAGTTCAGGCTTGCGCTGATGCCCATTGTCAGGTTGCCGCGGGTCAGTTGCTGAGGCCATGCAGAACTGGCCAGGACCATTAAGCCAAGTATTGCCGGGATTAATTTTTTCAGATGCATAATGACGGTTTCGGATGCACACAAAGTTAATGGTTTAACATCGGATCTGATTGCACGATCCTCAGCTGAAACTTCTTGCCCAGGTCAAACTTCCGGACCTGAAGCGTGCTGACGAGAATTCCGGTGGCAGCGATTGTTCCTGCAACGATCAGGTTTCCCGAAGACCACAGGGGCCTTATACCCTGGATCAGGGCGTTGACCGCCCCAAGGAGCAGGTACAGGGGTGAAGCCATCAGGATCATTTGTCCCCCCGCAGCATAGTTGAATGATTTCCGGGTGTAGACAATCGAGGAGATCTCGCTCAATTGAATGATCTTTCCCCCGAGGATGATCTCATCGATTCCGATTCCCTGGATCCTGCCGTTCTCGATATAGGTATTGCCAATCCGGATGAGGGATATGCTGTCTCCCGTAAAGTAGTGAAGCCGGTTGTGGTAGCCGTTCTTTTTTAATATAAGATGATTCTGAGTTTGCGGGAGAGACTGAACGCTGAATGACAACATTATGATCGTGAAGACTAAACCCAACCGGTGAATGTTTTTTGTGTTCATCTTGTCAGCTGATGCGTTTGGCTACCGAAATTTCCCGTTTTCCCGGAGGACCCGGAACCTTGTTCACCTGATAACCTGCGGCTTTGATATTGCGGGTAACCATGCCTTTAACTGAATATGTTACGAGCAATGATCCGGGATGTTGCCGGCCGGCTATCAGTTTAAAAACTTCTCCGCTCCAGAGTTCTTCCTGAACTTCAGGTCCGAATGCATCAAAATAGACGAGGTCGAAATACCGGTCAGACCTGAATTCCCTTATGTCGCCCCTGATCTTTTTCAGTACTTTGCCCGGGCAGATTTCGGATTCCGTTTGCCAGGGTGCCGTATGGAGGGAAATAAAAAGGTCCTTTTCCAGCCCGGTGTATTCCGGGTAGCCCAGCTCTAACCACTCGGATTCCTGAAGCGGGTATTTCTCCCAGGATTCGTAATACAGTTGTTGTTGTCTCCGGATCGCCAGGTCAAAGGTCAGGAAGGCATTTAATCCGGTCCCGAAACCCACTTCAAGAACCGCCCGGGCTTGCATCGGCAGCCGGTCATATCCGTTCCCAATGAAAATGTGGCGGCTCTCCTGCACGGCTCCGTAAACCGAGTGATAATGCTCATCCAGCTCCGGAACGTAAATGCTCCTGGATCCGTCACCGGTCGTGATGATCTTCCGAACCATTTTGGGGAACAGGGAAAATGTTTACTTTTAGCGTAAAAATAAGAAAAACCAAAGCACTCATGGAACCAAGACTAGTATCGCCACAATTAGGAGCATCCAGAAGCCTGCCGGTCATAGGGGTTTTTGCAACCGGTGATCCGAGAATTGATCCGTCAGCCCGGGAAAGAGCCCAGAATATTATCAGATTATGCGCCAGGCGATTGACCGGGGTAATCAAATTGCCTGATGGCAAAAGTCTGCCGGTTGTTTATTCAGACCTGCTGGTAGATTCTGAGAAGGAGGCTGATACGGTTGCCCGTGCTTTCCTGGCCGAAGGGGTCAATATCCTGGTTGGATTGCCCGATACATGGGCTTTTCCCCAATTGACGGTTTTGTCACTTCTTTCCCATTTTCCCAAGGACACTCCGCTGAACTTCACTTGCGGTAATTCTGGGCCCAAACCGGGTGTTGTTTTCACGCATGCCGTCTCAGGTGCCGCGGCACAGTCGGGACGGCTGATGCACATCAATGTCGGGACCTGGCCGGATGACGGGATGAAACCTGAAATGACGGAAAGTACCTTTGAATCCCTGGTTGACTGGCTTTATGCGGCCGCCACTTTCCAGTTCATCAAAGGCAGGAGGGTAGTGGTTTTCGGGCATGATTCCATGGGGATGGAAACAGCACTTCAGCATATAATTCCAACCCGCAACACATTCGGTCTGGAGATCACCAGGCTTGATATGAAGTTGCTGGCTGATATGCTGACCAAGAAGGCTTATGACCAGAAAGAGCTTAAGGAACTGAGAAACTGGATTGATAAAGGATTTGGAAAAGTGCAGATCCGGCATGAGGAGGATGACCGCAGGTTCAATGAAAGTTTGGCAATGTACCTGATTTCCAGGGACCTGATCAAGGATCTGGACGGAGTGGGCGGTGGCTTTATGTCGCAACTGGAATGGGGATCCGATAAACGTGGATTGCCTCTTCCCGTGGCCGATGCCATGGAGTCCCTGTTCAATTCGACCTTTGACCATACCGGCAGCAAACCGGCTCTCCCGTTTGCCACCGAAGCGGATCTCCAGGCTTTGCTTACCATGCTGTTCTATACGTACCTGTCGGGAGGCAATCCGCCCCTTTTCATGGATTTCAGGAAGGTTTGGGAACCTTGGGAAATCCGGAATCTGGCCGATCAGGCAAATGTAAAAATACCTGCTCGTTCACGCTGGGCTGAACGCGGATTCGTGGACGGGAACAACAGTGGCTCAGCCTCCTTAAACTGGGCCGGGCTGCCGGATGAAAAACCTGAGAAAATCACGCCCAGGATAACTTTTCCGCTGGCGGATCCGGATTATTTCCCGGGGATGGGTAATTCACTGACTTTCCTAACGCCCGGCGGGATCAAGGGAATTGCCGGCAGAATAGCCTATTCAGTCTTGTCAGGCATGTTCTCAATGGTCTGGGATGAGGCTGAAACGATGGAGTTGCCGGCGAAACTGGCCGATGTTGTCTGTCACAAAACGGATGCGAACTGGCCACACACCTTCCTGACACCCGTTTATGCAACCATGCAGGAATACAAACACTATGCTCCTGCCAACCACCTTCATATGACCTGGAACCTTCCGGTTTCCCGCCTGCAGTATTGGATGGACCTGGCCAATGTGCTCTCGGTTACGCCGTGGCATGAGAGACCCGATTTTGTTCCCGGGACTGATCGCCCGTTGCCATTGATCTACTTGCTGAATGGCGGGGAGAACCAGACTAAAATATTAAGGAGAGGATAAGTTGTTGTATGCATTATAGATTGTGGATTGCGATGCTGGTCCTGTCATCAGGACTTGTTAGTTCGGTATACGCGCAGGACGCGGCCTGGCCGGATCCTCCATCTTTCAGCCCCTATAAGGGCAAACCCGGCAAAGTCGTAAAATATAACACGTTCAATTATCTGGATATCAGGGATGAATCTGGTGAGAACCTCCGGCATGCCATGGGTAAATATTGGGAAATTTCCTATACCTATGATTCCGTTTTTCGCCAAAAGAGGAAATTCAGGGAATTTGTGGCTAACCAGGTAATTGAGAAAGAAGGCCACCTGTTCTTCGAGGATACCACCCAGGTTCACTTTTTCGTTCCCGATGAGGGAGGAAATGTCTGGGGCAGGCTGGTCCTGGCAAGTGACAAGGTTTACCGTTTGCGACTCATACGGGAGGAGAGGTTGACAAACACGCTGCATTTTGATACCAAACCCGACGTCCGTTATGAACGCTTTGTTGACACTGTGCAGCTCCCGCCCCGCGTAACGTATCTCCCATCTTCCTGGATAACCCGGATACAGTCAAGCAAGTTCAACCATCAGGAATTCACCTGGAACCAGAAAGACACACTTTACAAGCAGAAAGTCATGGGACCTTACTGGGACATCAAGCTGGAAGTGAGAAACAGCAGGGGCGAAGTCGACAAAACCATGTCAACCGTGGAGCTGATGGAGAGTTATTATCGTGCTTGTGTGCAGGTTGGCGGGACAATCATCAAGAACCGTCCCAGGGAGCTTGTCTTTACCCTTCCGATGGAGCATGCTGCCCTCTGGTGCAGGGTATCAGCCTCACTTGACGGAGTGTACTTCATCCGGGCCATATTGATGGATGACCGGGACCGGACTGAACCTGTCAAGACTGTCACTATTCCTCCTGTTTATCCGGATTCCATGGGGAACGATCCGGTTGGAACCGTTACGGGAAACAACTGAAAGCCAGAGTAAAAATAACAGTTACCGGCCGGGTACAGGGAGTGGGTTTCCGGTTCTGGGCACGAAACACGGCTCATGCTTTGGGCCTTACAGGCTTTGTCAGGAACAACCCTGATGGATCCGTGGTGATCGAGGCCGAAGGAGACGCCGATAGCCTGAATCACCTGGTCGAAGCCTGCCGGCAAGGGCCTCCACATTCCGTTGTCAAGCAAGTCCAACATGGCTTTCAGGAGGTTTGCGGCTTTAAGGATTTCAGAATCCTCTAAAAGGCTACTTTTTTTTAAATTAATTTGCAATTACCAAATCTTTCCTATATTAGATCAGTTAAACCGAACGATAAATTATGGCGAGTAGGAAGGACCTGAAGAAAGACATTGATTACCTGATAACCGATCTGATTCTTGATTGTTACGCGTGCATGGAGGAGCATCCGGAAAAGGATTTCTCCCTTTATGAGCAGATCATCAATGAGTCCATATTATTAAAGGAGGACCTGATAGTGAGGATCAATCATTTCGATCCCGGTACCAACGGAAATTCGCGGACTTACTTTCTTAATATTAAAAAAGATCTGATTAATAGTATCACACAAGCATACGATAAGCTTAAGAGCGTTGGATGCTGATGAACAAGATGTATGCATCTGAAATTATTCAGATACCTGTTGTCCCTTATTCTCATCAACAGCCTGGTTGGTTTTACTTTAGCCCAGGAAACCCGATTTAACTTTAACTGGACCAACCGGGCTGAAGCCAGGTTGCCCGGTGAGATTGTTATCAGGATTGTTCCTCAACCTGATAAGGTCAACTTTTTCATTAACTTGTCGGTGACCTGGTTCGGTGCGGATGGCACGGTCATATCCGGTGAAAACCAGATGCCTTTTCTGTACCTCTCCAGTTATAATGTCGACATCAGTCCGGTAAAAGGCTTTACGTGCCTTTCGGTTAACCGTGACAGCAAGTTTGACCTTAAATTTCAGTCTGCAGGCAGTTTGATTTTACATGCCCTGCCGGGATGTACAGGAGACTTCACCGTTTCATTCGACTTCCAGTACGCGTTATCGTCGGAGGATTACGAACAGGCTCGCTTATGGCAAATCCAGACCCAGCCGGGTCGCAGGATCCGGTTTACTTTAAATGTAACCGGACCGGTCACCCCGGTTGAGGATCAGGTGTTGCCTGATAAAGAACAAAAAGTGGTCAATGATCGAGTACGCCCTTCAGAAACGGCCTTACAGCTGCAACGGTTCGAGATCAGATGGGCTGGATTGATGAACAGGAAAGACTCTGAGAACCTGGCTCGCAAAACAGAAAGCCTCGAAAGTGAACCCCGTAGCCAGGCTGGCATCCAACATGCCACCGGACTCCTGGGGATCGCATCCCTGTTCATGTCTGACCTGGATGGCTACATGACAGATCTCGAACAATACAGATCGAATCTTGATCAGCTGGCGCTGGCGCCTGACACCCTTATTCTATACCGGAACAGGATCGCTGGGATCCTGAACGGAGCATCAACCATTCGAAATGTCTATAACCAATTCAGGATCAGGCTTTCAACCTGGTCTTCACCGGAAGGATCCATTTTGCAGGAAAGACAGAGGGATAGCTTGCAACAAGGAATCCTGACAAGATACAAGCCTGAATTAACGGGTCTCAACGACACCCTGAGCGATGTTAACCGTAAGCTTCACGCTGTTTTTCAACGGTTGAATTCAGTAGCATCCAGCCGTAAAGCCGTTAAAACCCATGCCGCGGAAGCGGATTCGCTGGTGCGGGAACAGCAGGATCTTCAAACCATCGGCGAACGGGTCATCAGCTCGCATCAGTCCCTTTGGATCGCCTACAGGAGAGATGTCTCAGGTCTGGAACTTATTCCGGGGATAGAGCAATTGCATTCCGAATTCAATGGTTTCGAGCGAACATTCAAGCAAACCAATGACAGTATCAGTCCCATCATTGCCCGGTTGAATGAGTCAAAAAGCACGGTCACAAGGTTACAGTCCAATTGGCTGGTCAGAGCCGGTTTGATCCTTGTGACCGTTCTCATTATCATTCTGATCTTTCGCAATGCAGCCAGGAACAAAGAAATGCGGGCTGCTGATGCCTTGCATTGGGACCAGGCTTCAACAAACGGCCAGGTGCCTAAAGGAGCCTCATCCGGTATTTTTACCGACGGTGTGCCTGAAGCTTTCTATTCGATCGATTTCATCGAGATTCTTCCCGAGTCCGTCATCGGGAAAATGCATTTCAGCGCAGCCGGAATTAAAGCGGTTTACCAGTTGATTCACGGGGCTTTTCTGGAAAAGAAAGCCGGCGATTTCGGAGGTTATTTTCTGGGCAGCCAGTATAAACTTCCCGGTTCCGGAAAACTGAAGCATGAAATGATCATTGAAAAAGCCTGCCCCTCCAGCATCCTGCGCGCCGTCATGCCCAACAGCCTGGAGGTCAGGGACGACCTGATGGAGGAGATGAATGAGATCATCAGGCAAAACAAAAAGCTGACGCTGATAGGATGGTTCACGGCAAGTCATGATAACAGCCTCGAGATGAATGAAGGCCTGGCGAAGGTCCACCGGATCCTGTTTAAAGAAAAATGGCAGTTCGGTGTGCTGATCAATCCCGGATCTGAAGACTTGCAAAGTGCTGTTTTTATGCACAGAAAATCAGGATACTTTGAACCGTATCCCGATCCGGCCTCCTTCATCAAATGGGAAGAAATGTACCGGTTTGCCATTCAGCCACCTGTTGCCGGGCCCTCCGGTGACAACGGGATCCAAAGAAAGGATGCAGAGTACGCGAAGCTGGAACTTGACCAGGGATGGACCGATTCCATCATAAGATCAGTCAGTTTTTTAAAAACGATCTTAAACGAAATCAGCCAGGCATCGGGTCTGGTTGCCATTCCGACCGAATCTTTTCAACCCGTCGGTTATCTTTACGGCGCTTTCAAACAAGGGAGTGATGCGGAGGCCAAATCAGGCTATTTCAACCTGTTTGTGGACCGCTTCATCGAATTGACCAATGAACCATCACCGCGCGATCTGCCCGGATATACCCTGCTGGGTTGGTGGGGCCAGGGGAAAACCGAGATTTTCAGTTATCTTCCTGAAGCTATTGCCTACCATGAGCAGAATTTCGGGGAACCCTACCAAATCTGTTGTCTCGTCAACGCACTGACCGGCGAATTAAGGGTTTTTACACGAAAAACAGACCTGGGGATGAACAATAACGTAATAGAAACCCAGGAATTCAATCTCAGCCGATTGGTTTAATTTCGGATTGATGTATTTTTGCTGCCTGATGCCTTTTATCTTTACCAGTCAGGCTGCCCATGAAATTACCCAGGATCGGGAGTTATATTCTGCTCCTTGTTTTAACCCTGGCACTGCCTCGGGTAAGTGCCTTTACGCAGGATGATCCATTCTGGAACATGGGTTTGATCAAGGACTCGGTCGTCTCCCTGCTCCGGCAATATGAGTTCCGGCATAATCAGCTTAATTCATTGACCAGTCCGGAGGTCGAACGGCAATTCATTCATCTTTTCTCCAATCCCCGGATCCAGGTCATCGATGATTTCAAGAGTGACAATTTAAGAGGCAAGATCAGCGTGCAGGAATATGTCACCAACCTGATGGTTTTCTATCCTGAAGGAGTTGAGTTGGAACTGGCCGTTGATGGAACGAGAATAAGCCAACCGCAACCCGAGCGGAATGAACGTTTCCTGATCAAGGCCAGAGTTGAGCAGACTAAAAAGTTCCGGTTGCAGGGGCAGACACACACTCATCAATCCAGAATCGTTTTCCTGATCTATTTCAACCGCAGCAGTGAAGGGAATTCCGGATTTGCCATCGCCGGAATTGAGCTCCTGCCGGAACAAAAGGAGATACTGGGAGCAGCCATATCCTCCTCCCTGACCTCATTTGACAATTCCTCCATCAGGAAAGATGAAAGGTTGGCTTTCCAGGGTTGTTGGGGTTATAAGGCAGGGTTGTCTTTTGCATGGTTCTTCACATCCCGGTGGGGGATCTCCATATCACCTCATTTCAGGAGTCTTGCCGGCAACGTGACGCTTGACCGGTTTGATGCCCTGGATGGATACAATCCCAACCTGAAGAACATTGTTTTTTCTAACCGGCTGTGGCAGGCAGGCTGTCCGGTAACCCTGGCATTTCGCTATCCCCTGGCTTCCAAATGGACGCTCCTGATGCAGGCAGGTCTTTCGCCCGAGGTGAGAATTTATGAAACCCAATCCTCCAGGGCGCAAAGTGTCAACAATGGAAGTTGGTTGACCAATGTCATCAGCGATGCCGGATGGATTGATAACCTGAACAGGTTCTCCTGCGGGTTGACTGCCGGTACCGGTCTGGCTTATGCTATCGCGCCCATGCTGGAAATTGCCGCGGGAATCGGATACGATCAGGGTATTACATCCCTTGACCATAATTTACATGCTGATTATGAGGATAATAAATATAAAGGACAGTTCAATCCCCTTTGGGGGAATGACAAAATAACCCTCAGCCGGGAATTGTCGGCATTTATCAGTTTTTCTTATCTGATCAAAAACAACCGGTAATGGTGAAAGGCATCCGAAATAGAGTTTTTGTCCTTCTGGCAGCAATCTGGATCCTCATGGGAGTTGCGTCGTGTGAAAAGCCGGATAACCTTCCGCAGCTGGAGATCCACGTCCTGGACTTGGCCGGCCGGCCAGTTTCATCTGCTTATGCGGCTTTGTTCATAACCTATGACGAATGGATTATGCAGGATAATCCGGTTCAAGCCTGGCGTAAAACCGGAATTGACGGCAGGGTATTATTTACGGACCTTCAGGAAATATCTTATTATATCTACATAAGGTCAGGCGATGCTGACAACACCCTTAACGAGATTCGCACCACCGGGTCCTTATCAGCAAACCAACGGAGGATCCTGACGGTGCATATACAATAAACCTCAACAATGAATTGCCGGTACACATATCAAAAGGTTTGCCAGGTGCTGCTCCTGCTGCTTTGGGTTTCCTGGGCCGGTTGTCAGCGTGAGGAGATCATTCCGGAGGCGGGGACCAGTGAGCCAGGCGAAACCCGGATGAACCCGTCGGTTTTGATCCTGGATACCACTGATCTGACCAATCCCTTCCGCACCAATGGCCAGGTACGCTTTGACATTATCGGAGACCTGCCCGAGATCCAAAAGGGCAAACACTTTTTCTATCCGCTGTCAGGAGGGATTTACGGGAGCGTGACTCAATATATAGTGAATGGTTCGCGGCTGACCATCGACCTTTCACGAACGGCGCTTGAAACGGTCTGGAAGGAGGTCTTCCTGTCGGACTCGATCAGAACGGGCCAGCATTCCGGCCGGGAGCGGTTTCTTCCCGGATCATGGATCAACGACACCTTATTTTTCAAGGATACCTGGCTATTCAACGATCTGGTTGAAGGGAACCCGCTTCAGGTACTGGTGAAGGAAGGTAAACTTTTCTCCTCCGTGGACTGTAAGCATCAGTTAGCCGGATCCGGTTCCGATCCATGGCTTAAACGTTATTGCCTGTCCTCGGACTGGGATACTTACCTGGCTCTCGACGTCCGGATCGAGACCAGGGGAAACATGAATACCCGGGACAGCGTGATGATCGAGGAACTGACTTATGGCCCATATTGGTCGGGCAGTCTCCCGGTTTATTATATAACCAGGACCTATCTTGGTTTTGATATCAAGGCATTGTCTGACACAACGCTTACGTTGAATTTCTCTGCCAGGGAATCAGGGAAAAGTGTCATGGTTGGAAACCACTGGTCGGATTGGGATATCATACAATCCACAGATTATCAATCGATCAACGTTTTATCTCATAGTATAACCCGATTTGCCGAATCGAAAGCTGAGCTTTATCTGTGCCGCACGATCAGCCCCATCTACTCTGGTGAAACGGCGATTAAGATGAGCAATCGGCTGAGTGCTTCCGTCACTTGTGAGGTGGCCATTCCGGAATGGACCGTGTCGGTGGATGCAATCCATTCGGTTTATGCCGACAAGACTGGTTCTGCATTGACCGTAGAGGAAAACGTGCCGTCGGAGCAGGCAACCGTCCTGTATCATACCTCTTCAATGGGCACTTTGCCAAACCAGAAACCCAAGGCGACTTTCACGGTTGATCCGGCTTCCGGTTATACAGATACCGACTTTGAATTTGATGCTACAGGTTGCACCGATCTTGAATCCTCTGTTGACCTGCTTGAGGTCCGCTGGGACTTTGACGCAGACAGTCATTTTGATACCGAATATACCACTTCCAAGACCATCCTGCATGTTTTCTCAAAACCAGGTACTTATCAGACAGTGCTTGAAGTCAGGGATCCGGAAGGCCTGACATCTACCACCACCAGGACAATCCAGGTAGCCTTGTCGAGTTCGGCGCCCATAGCTCATTTTACGGTTACTCCTGAAAGCGGCCGGACCAGTGATTATTACCTGTTCGATGCATCCAGCTCTTACGATGCACAGGATGACGTTACACAACTGAAAGTCAGATGGGATTTCAACGGCGACGACTTTTGGGATACCCCATTCTCGACAACCAAGGCTGCTGTCTTTTTCTTTACCGAACCGGGCACCTATGTGGCCAAACTCGAAGTCCTCGACACGCAAGGGCTTACAGGTCAGACGACCCGGTTGATAACGGTTCTCCCGGTCAATCTTAAACCGACTGCAGTC
>Ga0172368_10000194_pt1 | contig 83012 bp, 61 predicted proteins | sample Lak11m_FD_114540 | JGI IMG/M metagenome (GOLD analysis project Ga0172368, IMG submission 114540) | Freshwater microbial communities from Kabuno Bay, South-Kivu, Congo - kab_022012_11m | ecosystem: Environmental > Aquatic > Freshwater > Lake | place: Democratic Republic of the Congo: South-Kivu...
CATCTGGGAGCTGCTGCCGAGATACGGAGCGATCTTCGCCGGCCAGGAGGGGCCGTCAATGCCCGGGAACTGGCTCTGGTTGTCCTGGGCATACATCTGGATGGCCAGGGCCAACTGGCGGACATTGCTGTTGCAGGTGGCCTGGCGGGCCTTCTCACGGGCTTTGGCGAAGACCGGGAAAAGGATCGAGGCCAGGATCGCGATAATCGCGATGACCACGAGCAACTCAATCAGCGTGAACCCACGCTTCATCGAGGAACGCATACGTTGTCTCCTTTCGAGAACTGACGGAACACCTCATTGCTTGAGGCAGCAATAACCTGTTCAACCTCTCGGCAGTACGGCTGGCACTGAGTTTCAAAATACTGCGAGGGTTTTATTTGATTATTGTACATAACCATTATAGCGGGTAAAAAAGCAGCGGTGGACGGTGAAACCTTATAATAAATTAAGATCACATTAAGAAAGACCGTCTGGAAGGAGTACGTAAAAACAGCTTTCTTTGTTATCTGTAGAGGGGGAAGATCGGTTTTGAGGGTGTTTAATGATTTATTATATTATTTAACATAATAGGGGGTCTGGGAGAAGGGATGAATGGATAGGTGAGCGAGATCTCATGGGCATCCTGCCCCTCGATCCACTCATCCGTTGATGGGACGGTCACGACCAGCGTGATGCTAGCGGCCGTGGTAGATCATGCTGGTCTTTTTGAATTCACGCACGGAGAAGAGGATGTCGTAATTGCCGATCCCGGCTTCGGCGGCAATGCGGTCGGCCACCGCGCGGCATTCCGCCTCGGTCTGCCCGTGGATCATGGCGAAGAGGTTATACGGCCAGTCGGGCAGGCGCGGGCGCTCGTAGCAATGGCTGACCTCGGGCTGGCTCGTCATGATTTCGCTGATACGCTGCACCTGGTCTGCCGGCACATCCCACACCGACATCCCATTGGCGGTGAAGCCGGCGTTCTGGTGCTTGAGTATGGCGCCCAGCCGGCGCATCTGCTTCGTCTCCCGGTACCGGCGCACGCGGGCGAGCAGGTCTTCGCGCTCAATGTCAAATTCCGCGGCGATGACGCCGAAGGGGTCGAGCGATTCCCCGATGTCGCCGCACAGGCGGTTGATGATGCGGCGATCTAATTCATCCAGCATGGGCGCCTCCTTCCGTGAACTTGAAGTCGACCTTGATTTTGAAGGTTTGCAGCGCCGGCAGTGAATGCACGGCCAGTACCCCCGGCACCCGGCGGACGGCGTCGAGGATTTCATCCATGCGCGCCTGATTCTCGGCGATGACCGTGAACCACAGGTTATAATTGGCGGCGCGCTCGTAATTGTGCGTCACCTCGGGGAAGGCGCCGGCCACCGCCGCGGCTGCCTCCAGGCTCTCCGGCGCCACGCGGCTGGCGACCAGCGTGCTGATATACCCCAGCTTGTCTGCGACAAACGAGCCACCGATGCGGCGGATGATGCCGCGCCGGCGCAGATCCACCACTGTCGCATGCGCCTCATCGCGCGTGCAGCCCACCGCGGTACCGATCTCCGCGTAGGGATCCGCACTGATGGGGAATCCGGTCTGGATCAGCTCGAGGATGTCTTTTTCGATGGGAGACAAGACTTCCATTTGTTACGCTCCTCCCTCACCCCCAGCCCCTCTCCCACTGAGAGGGGAGTGATTCGGCGGCACGTAGGGGCAATCCGGCTCTTCCGCCTGGATGTCGCCGGTGTAGGCGTAGGCGCGGGCGCGGCAGCCCTGGCAGACGAAGCGATAGCCGCAGGCGCCGCACTTGCCGGTGAGCAGGTTCGGGTCGCGCAGGGCGCCGAAGGTCTCCGACTCGCGCCAGATCTCGCCCAGCTTTTTTTCGCGCACGCTGCCGACCACCACCGGCAGGTAGCCGCACGGCTGCACTTCGCCGATGCGGGAGATGAAGCACACCCCGGAGCCGGCCAGGCAGCCGCGGGTGGCGGCGTGCATGCCGTGCCCCTCCTCCGGCATGGGGATGCCCTTGCGCTTGGACACTTCGCGCATGATGCGGAAATACATGGGCGCGCAGGTGGCTTTCAGGTGCATCTTACCGCGCAGCTCGATCGATTTCTCGAAGAGCCACTCCAGCTTCTCCTCGGTCTCGCGCGGGGAGAGGCGGGTGCTCTCGTCGATCTCCGCGCCGCAGCCGACCGGCACCAGCATGAAGACGTGGAAGGCATCGGCGCCGCGGTCGAGCATGAGCTGCAGGATATCGTCCACCTCGCCTTTATTATGCCGCGTCACCGTCACGTTGGCTTGCAGCGACATGCCGTGCCGCTTCAGCGCGTCAAAACCGCGCAGGGCGGCGTCAAAACTGCCGGGCATGCCGCGGAAGGCATCGTGGGTGGCCGGCGAAGAGCCGTCCAGGCTGATGCTGACGCGCTGGATGCCGGCGTCGACGATCCGCTTCGCCATCTCATCGTCGACCAGTGTGCCGTTGGTGGCCATCGCCACGCGGGTGAAGATCTTCGAGCAGTGCTCGGCCAGCGTGAAGAAGTCCTCCCGCGCCAGCGGTTCGCCGCCGGTGAGCACAATGATGGGATCGGCCTCTTCGCGGATGCCGTCCGCCACGCGCAGCAGCTCGTCGATGGTCAACTCGCCCGCGGCAAATTCCTCCATCGCCTCGGCCCGGCAGTGCCGGCACTTCAGATTGCAGCGCGCCGTCAGCTCCCAGAAGACCAGGCGAAGGGCGTTTTTACTCATATGTGGATGCATGGTTGTTCCCTTAAATCGAAAACTTCGGGGACTGACCTCGAATTTCTACCCGTGACCAATTTATTTTCCCGGCTGAGGGTCAGTCCCCATAATATAGTAAAGCCTTCTTGTTAGTGGGGACAGACCCTCGGCTGGCTTTGTTTTCTTCCAACCGAGCATTAGATTCGAGGTCTGTCCCCGGACCGATTATTTCAGCCCGATCTCTTCATCTGTCAAATAACATGCCGGATCGGGCGCCCAGACGTCGCCGGTGACGGCCTCCGCGCGGACGCGGAAGTTGCCGTTGCAGATGTTCAGCCATTGGCACTCCGCGCAGCGGCCGTGCAGGCACGGCTTGCGATCCTTCAGGCCGTTCATCAATGGTTCGGAGCGGTCGGTCCAGATCTCGCTGAACGGTCGCTGGCGCACGTTGCCGAAGCTGTGATGGCGCCAGAACTGATCAGCGTAGACTTCGCCGTCCCAACTGACGCAGCCGATGCCGATGCCGGAGCTGTTGCCGCCGTTCATCTGCAGCAGTTGCAGCACATCCGCCGCCCGCTCTGACCCTTCGCGCAGCAGGCGCTGGTAGAGATACGGCCCGTCGCAGTGGTTGTCCACGGTGAGCACTTCGGCGGGGAAGCCGTCGCGGTGCATCTGCGCGGTGCGGTCGATGATCAGGTCCACCGCTCGGCGCGATTCCTCCGCCGTCAGCGCGTCAGCCACCAGCTTGGTGCCGCGCCCGGCATATACTAAGTGATAGAAACAGATGCGCGGGATCTTTTCCTCATACAGCAGGTCGAAGATCCCGTTGAGGTCGTGCACGTTTTTGCGGTTCATGGTGAAGCGCAGCCCCACCTTGATGCCCGCCTCGCGGCAATGGCGCACGCCGGCCAGCGCCGCGGCGAAGGCGCCCTTCATGCCGCGGAAGCGGTCGTTGGTCTCCTCCAGGCCATCCAGGCTGATGCCGACATAGGAGAGGCCGAATTCCTTCAGCTTCGCCGCCAGTTCGGGGGTGATCAGCGTGCCGTTGGTGGAGATGACCGCGCGCATCCCCTTTTCCCGCGCATACCCGATCAACTCGAGGATGCGCGGGTGCATCAACGGCTCGCCGCCGGAGAAGAGCAGCACCGGCGCGCCGAACTGCGCCAGGTCGTCGATAAGCCGCAGGCCCTCTTCGTGGTTCAGCTCGCCGGTATAATCGAGGTCACGGGAGTGGGCGTAACAATGCACGCAGCGCAGGTTGCAGCGCTGCCCCACGTTCCACACCACCACCGGCTTTTTATCCTGCGAGAATTGCAACAGATGCGAGGGAAGCTCCTTCGACTTGCGCCCATAGCGCAGGACGTCGGAGGCTTCCACGGTTCCGCAATAGAGTTTCGAAATACCAATCACGTGCTGTACCCCATTCAAAGTTGATTCTCGGGCAAATCCGCCCGAAGAAATGGCTGACCGCATTATTGAGACAAATTTTCCCGTTTTAGGGATGTTTTACACCCGACAGAGCCGGTCGGCAGCACGCACGCAGTCCGCGCGTCTGATCGCCTGCTTTCTCCGCTCTCCCCGGGAGTGTACCCCGGGGGTTGATTGTTTATTCATTCCGTAAGTTAGGTTACCTGACCGACCGATATATTGTAAAGCCTCCCGCCAGGTGCTGGCAGGAGGCATTACATACATATATCTGATACAGGGATGTGGATGACCGAATCCGGCTATTCATGACATTGCGAGCAGGTCTTTTCTTTGGTATGGCACTTGAAGCAGGCGGCTTTTGCGTCGAAGCTGGCCACCGTGCTGTGCCCGCCGGCTTTGAAGTCATCCGAGTGCGGTAGGGTGACGCCGCCGTGACAGGTGGTGCACACGTCCTGCTTCGCCGTCTTTGCGTGGCACATTCCGCAGAGCTGCGTGTTTTGCTGCCCGGCCTGCGGGTGTGCTTTCGGCCACTGTTTGTCATGTGACGCGGGCTTGATGCCGCCGTCCTTGTGGCAAGATGCGCAATCGGCCTGCTGGTGGCAGGTTGCGCATTTGCCGGTGGCCATCTTCGCCTGCTTGCCATGCTGCGGGATCCAGTTGTCCGGGTGTGGCCGCTGCGTCTGGTGACAGGTGGTGCAGTCCGTCTGCTGGTGGCAGCGTTGGCAGGTGGCGCTGTTCTGCTGTGCCCGCGCGCCGTGCCCGGTCTTCCAACCGGCGGCGTGCGGCATGGTGATGCCGCCATGGCAGGTCGTGCACTGATTCTGCGTGTGGCAGGCCTGGCAGGTTTTGCTGTCGCGCAGGGCTTGCCCGCCGTGCGTCCCTTTCCACGATGCCGGGTGCGGCGACGTTTTGCGCCCGGCGTGGCAGGACCGGCACTCCGCCTGCGTCAGCGTCACCTTCCCGTGCCCGGCGTCTTCCGGACCGTTTGCGCGGTGGCAGCGCGTGCAGTCGAGCTTGGCCTTCTCCGTATGGGGCGCGTGGGTAAATTTGCCGCCGAAGATGGTCAGCGTGGCATCCGGCGCCGTGTGGCATTTTTCGCAGCTCGACCCTTCACCGCCCGCCGCGACGGCCGGCACTCGGTAGGCCACGCCGGCGCGCTGCAACGCGGTGTTGGTCTGCCGCACCGAGGCGGAGAGCAACTGCCGCGCATATTGCGGGTTGTGCACGCCGCCGGCCTCCTGCAGGAAGGTGATGTTAGCCAGCGCCTTGTCGATCGCTGCCCCCTGCCCGTCCTTCACCAGACCTTTCGCCTTTGCGATGGCAGTGTGCGTGCGGCGCACCGGCGCGTCGAACTCGCGGCGCCACTGGGCGAGCAGCGCGTCATACCCTTTATCGTGACAATCCGTGCAGCGAGAGCCGGCCTGGTGCGCGGCCGGTTGGCCGCCGGTCTGGTGCATAGAGGATTGGTTGCCGGCGCCGGGATTCGTCTTATGACAGGCGTCGCAGGAGACGCCGGCCTGGTACATCGGGTCCGGCTGCTCCGCCACATCCGTGCCGCCCTTCCCCGCGTAGAAGCGGGCGACGGTGGTATGCTTGCTGTCATGGCACGCGTTGCAGGTATCCTTCACCGCTTGCGCCGTGAACGCCGCTTCCGGATCGCGGATGAATTTGTGCTGGATGGTGTTATGGCACTGCTGGCACTCGATCTTATGATTGGTAACGTGATTCTTGTGCATGAAGACCGTGTCGGAATAGCGCGCCAGCCGCTCCTTTTCCGAATGGCACAGCACGCACCGCTCCTTCGGCACTTCACCGTGCCCCTGCACAATGTTGGCATGGCAATCCACGCAGTTCACCTTGCGCGCTTCCACGTCGGCGTGGTCGAATTTCGTCTTCGGCAACGGTGATTTATGGCACTTGTTGCAGTCGGCGGTGGTCGAATGGTGCCCCTTGTGATCCTTGAAGTGGCAGAGGAAGCAGGTGGTCTCGCTGACCGTCATGTGCTGGTCTTCCATCACGTGCTGATGGCAGGAGGCGCAGCGCAGCTTGGTGACGCGGCGGAACTTGGTCAGGTGCGGCGTGTGATCGAACACCACCCCCTTGAAATTCACTTTGCCTTTCAACAGCCGCGTGTCATGGCAGCCCTGGCGTAAACAACTGGCATCCTCCACCTGGGTGGTCGGTCGGGTGCCGTACTGGTTGGTGACGTAGCTGGCCACCTGGTTCAGCGCCTGAAACTTCTGCGCAAATTCGTTTTTAATGCCCGGCTTGTAATGACACTCGACACATTTGATGTCCTTGTGCTTGGACAGCTTCCAGGAGTCGTAGTAGGGCTGCATGTTGTGGCAGCTGATGCAGAATTTCGGTTTCTGGCTGTATTGCAGCCCGGCGGCGCCCATCACCACCATCACCACCAGCAGGCCCAGCGCCAATTTCAGGCCGATAGCGACGATCTTGCGCATGCGCGCCCGCAATGCCTTCATCCGCTCTGTGAAATGAGATGCCACGGTATGCCACACCCTTTTGTGCATAAAATCACAATTCCTTATAAATATAGCAGGTATATGAGTGTAAAGCAATCCCCCTGGACAGAGATGTCTTCACGGTTGGTGTCAGACCTGCCCTGCCGGGAGTGATGAGAACAGGCCGGCGCGGACGGCGCATGCACAACCAGAAGGCGGCGGCCTGCGTGCCCCGCTTCCGCCCCCCGGGCATATTCGGCGTAATTTTTACACGGCATCGCTATTTGTCCATGGAATAACAATTTACAAAAACAATAAGAAAGTGCTCGTGAAAATGACGAGGAAACGGCGGGCTCTGCTGCGTGGAAATGTCTTGACTGCTGATCGGTGGAGTGCTAGTATCACATGGTGATCTGTCACATTGTGCGCTTTATCACAATGTGACAGGCCGGGAAGAGCATGGTGAACCTCATCGACGACCGCCCCGATCTCAAGGCCGTCCGCGACGAGTTGAAGATCAGTCAGGCCACCCTGGCATCCTACCTGGGCGTGTCGGTGCGCACCGTGCAGAGCTGCGAGCAAGGCTGGCGTTGCCCGGGTGAGACGGTGAAGAAAGCGCTGTTGCTGCTGCTGATCACCCATCGCCGGCGGGAAGAGCTGGCCGGCATGCATTGCTGGGAGGCGATGGGGTGTACGGACGCGCAGCGCAAGCAATGCCTCATCTATCAATCCCGCCAGGGGCACCTGTGCTGGTTCCTGCTGGGCAACCAGTGCTCCGCGCGGCCGAACCAGGGCTGGAAGGAGAAGCAGCAGATGTGCCGGCAGTGTGCCTTTTTTCAGCAGTTGATCCGCCCGGCGGGCACGTCAGCGGAGCGGCAGCGCTCGTAAAGCATTTCGCGCCATGGTGGCGCTTTTTTTACGTCCTTGCAGATGACAATATAGATAAACATATGATTTTATCAGGAAAGACAGGCGACCGACTTTTTCGCGCGAATCACCGCGGCGCCAGGGAGTTGTACCATGCGTAAATGCCCGTTGCTGTCCGTTATGTTGCTGCTTTGCCTGGCGCTCCTGTCCGGTCTGCCGGGCCGTGCGCAGGATGACGCCGACATCATCCCACCGTCGGACGTCGCCACCTGCCTGGGCTGCCATGGCGATGCCGTCAACCAGCAGCAGCTCGCTGCCTCCGCGCACGGCAAGGTCAACTGCCAGACCTGCCATGTGGGCGTGGACCGCTTCCCCCACCCGGAGCAGGCAGCGGCGAAGAAGCCGGACTGCAGCGGCTGCCATACTGCGCAAAAAGCCGGTCCGAACTGGAAATTCCATCACGCGGCGAAGAACGGCAAGCCCGCCGACTGCGCGTCCTGTCACGGTAAAGGCGGACACGCGGTGATGAAGCTGAGCGGGCAGGGACCGGGCCAGCCGGCATCCTGCAAGCAGTGCCACGGCAAAGAGATGGCCAGCCTGCAGCGGAGCGTGCACAGCGCCGCCAACCTGAAGTGCTTCGACTGCCACGGCCAGTCCGGGAAAGCGGTCGCGGGGCGGCAGGCCAATCTCGTCTGCGATCGCTGCCATCACGACATCGTCAAGGTCGTCAAGGGCAGCGTGCACGCGCACGGCAGCCTGAACACGAAATCCTGCCTGGCCTGTCACGGCGGGAACGGCCATACGGTCAGCCTGCCGGGCTGGGGCACGCCGGCACAGCAGCAGGCCACCTGCACGCGCTGTCATGCCGATGTGGCGAAGACGATGCAGGCCAGTGTGCATGGCGGCGCGAAGGGCATGAAACTGAATTGTATGGATTGCCACGGCGCCAGCCCGCACGATATCCGCAAACCCTCGGAGCAGACCGGCGAGCGCGCCGATGCGCTCTGCGCGCGCTGCCACAGTGGCGAAGCCTGGCGGCTGGCGCCGCTGGCGCACGGGCAGGCGGCAAAGGATGGGAAGGCATTGAACTGCCGGACCTGTCACGGCGGCAGTGCGCACGGTATCACGCTGAAGCCGGCCGTCACCGGCGGCACGCGGTCGGCGGCGTGCCTGAAATGCCATCAACAGCAGGCACATGCCATCGCCGGCAGCGCGCACAACGGCGCCATCGCCGCGGGGAAAGGCCGGCAGTTACCCGACTGCGTCACCTGCCACGGCACATCGATGCACAGCGTGGCGCCGGCGGCGCAGTTGGGCGCTACGGTGCAGGACGCCATCTGCATCAAGTGCCATCCCGGCATCGCCGGCCAGATCGCGAAGAGCGTGCACGGGACGGAGAACCGTCAGTTCCGCGGGAAGGCGCCGAGCTGCGTGGCCTGCCATGGCGGCAGCTCGCACCGCATCCTGCCGCTGGCGGAGATGGACCGCAAGCAGCAGGAGATGGCCTGCAAAAACTGCCACAGCAGCCTGTCCAAATCACTGAAGAACAGCGTGCACGACCGCCCGGACAAAAAAGCGGGCGATCATCCGACCTGTCTGTCCTGCCACGGCGGCAGCCCGCACACCATCGCGCCGCCGAAGCACATGACGCCGCAGGCGCTGGCCATGATGTGCGGCAAGTGCCACAGCGACAAGGCGCGCATGAATCGGTATGGGCTGAGTACCGACGCCTTCACCTCCTACGAGCAGACGTTCCACGGCCGCGCGCTGCTGCGCTTCAAAAAGAATAACGCGGCGAACTGCACGGATTGCCACGGGCTGCACGGAGTGCTGTCGCCGGACAGTCCGGATTCGCCCACCCACCCGAACCACGTGGTCGCCACCTGCGCCAAGTGCCACCCCGGGGGCAAGCTCAACTTCGCCATGTCCGGAGCGAACCACCTGCGCACGCATATCAATAAGTCGCCGCTGCTGCACATCGAAGAGCTGGCCTTCCTGACCTTGATCTGGGGATCGATGACCTTCCTGCTGGGCATGGTGGCGCTCGACCTGCGCGTGAAGGTGGCGCGAAAGGGCGCCGACCCGGAGAGCGGCAAGCCGGCGGCGTGGCTGATCGCCATCAGCTTCTTCCTGCTGGTCGGTGGCATCCTCCTCGCCTATCTGAAGGTGCCGTACGCCTGGTCGGCGTGGCTGCTGGCGGCATGCTGCATGGCGGCCGCGTTCATCTGTTACCACATCAAGAAGCGGCGCGACCCGCCGCACCCGGTGACGAAGTGGTATCCGCGCATGTCGCGAATCCAGCGCGTGCAGCATCTGCTGTTGGCGGGCAGCTTCACCATCCTGGTGCTCACCGGCTTCCCGCTGCGCTTTGCCGAGGTGCCGTGGATGCACTACCCGCTGTACCTGTTCGGCGGGTTTGAAGGCGCGCGCATCGTCCACCGCGTCGCCGGCGTGCTGATGGTGGTCAACTGGGTGTGGCACCTGGGCTACCTGCTTTACCGCTGGAAGGAATTCAACTTCAGCCTGAAGTCGTGGACGATGTTCCCGAGCTGGAAGGATGTCACCGACTTGCGCGACGCGGTGAAGTATTACGTCGGCCTGACGCCCGCCCCGCCGCAATACACGCGCTTCCAGTTCCGCGAGAAGTTCGACTACTTTGCGGATATGTGGGGCACCATGGTGATGGGGTTCTCCGGGTTCATCATGTGGTTCCCGGCCGTGCTGGGCAACAAACTGCCGCCGTGGATGTTCGGCTTCTCCTATATCGCGCACAGTTACGAAGGCTTGCTGGCGATGATGGCGATCATCCTCTGGCACTTCTACAACGTGCACTTCAACCCGGACGCCTTCCCGATGAATCCGGCTTGGATGACCGGCACCATTAGCGACGCGGAGATGGCGCGGGATCACCCGCTGGAGCTGCAGGAGATCCAGGCCGCGGAGGCGCCGCCTAAGCAGCCGGCGCGCTGACAGCGGGAGGATATGTGCCCCCGGCCTTGCATCACGCGAGCCGGGGGCGTTGCCGGCCGCTGTACCGGGCGCTATCATCATTTCACAAGGTACATCGTGATGATCCACGATAGCTACTGATAAGTTGACTAAATATTAATAATAATTTAGTAATGATTCTATGTTATTGTTGTTGCATGACGGCAGGCAACCGCCTGCCTGTCGTGCGGGGGTTGTCCGGTCGGGATTGACCGAGCGGCAGCAAATTTCCGCACAATCTTCGCCTCAATTTTTCCCCATTCTCCGGCTTGAAGACATCACTTAACGATATTCAATATTGTGTAAGCAATCAGTTATTTAAGCATAGTGAATTATTTCACTAGTAGAGCAAAAACATCATCAATTACGGCTCTTAATCATTGACATCTGATAGGATATAGTGGTAATTTATCCTTGGTCGAGGAGGAGAAGCCGCAATTCGTGCTTCCTTTCACAGACCGGCCGCGAGGTGAATTGTGAAACTCTCAACCCGTTCAACGTATGGATTGCGGGCGATGATGGCGCTGGCGCTCGAATATGGGCACGGCCCGATCCTGTTGAAAGACATCGCCGAGCGACAGCACCTGCCGACCACCTACCTGGAGCAGCTGATGGTCTCGCTGCGCAAAGCCCGCGTAGTTACCGCCACGCGCGGCGTGAACGGTGGCTACGTGCTGATGCGCGACCCCGCACAGATCACGCTGTCGGAGGTGATCCAGGTGCTGGAAGGCCCGCTGGAGCTGGTGGACTGCTCAGCGGTGGCGAGTTGCCACTGGAATCCCGGGTCCTGCGCGCTGAAAACGGTGCTCACCGAGGCGAGCCAGCTGCTGACCGACTATTTCAGTAAAATCACGCTGGCCGAGCTGGCCCAGCAGCAGGTGACCAGACTGCAGGAAGGCGCCGGCGAGCCGGTGCTGTCCTACACAATCTGACCGTCCGCCTGACCATGCATAACGAAGCTTGAGAGCGAGCCGCCCGCAGGCGGCTCGCTCCTGTATTATTCATCCGCGAATTCTCGTTATTCTTCGCGCATCGTGTGTTTGGTTGCGGCGCAGCCGCCCTGTTGTCTCCGCTGGAAATCCTCTCGGTTTTCTTTCCTCCCTTGCTGCCGCCTTCTGGTGGCGAACCCGCGTGCGTGCTATAATAGTTAACGGCCTTTCCTGCCGCGTACAACGCCCGGGACCAGGCCAGGAGTACTGCTTTTCGAAGAGCAGCGCATTCGGCGCGTGGAGGAGATGCCTTCGCGCTCGCACCAGGAGTAACAATATCATGGCACTGCAACGTATCAGCGTTGGGATGGCCGCGCTCTGTCTGACGATCCTGTTGCTCACGCTCAGTCCGGCCCGCGCGTATCTCGACCCGGGCATGGGCAGCTATGCCTTACAGATCGCGATAGCGGCCGTCATCGGCGGCGCCTTTGCCATCAAAGTCTTCCTCCAACGGCTCCTCAACTGGCGTAAAACCCCTGCTCCGAAGTCGGAAGAGGAGAAGCATGACTAGGCTCCGCGTGCCCGGATCGTTCCGGGATCCGTCCGGCTTTGTGTTCACGCGCGATGGCGTGCTGTACCGGCAGGTGCAGGCGTGTTATGCGCCGCAATACCGGCAATTGGTCGAATCCGGACTGGCCGATGCGCTGATGCGCGACGGCCTGTTGATTCCCCACCGCCAGGTGGATCTTGCGCCTGAAGGCGAGAACGGCCTGCTCGTTATCCAGCCGGAACGGGTGCCCTTCATCTCCTACCCGTACGAATGGTCCTTCAGCCAGTTGCGCGACGCGGCGCTGGCCACGCTGCGCATCGCCACCACGGCGTTGGATCACGGCATGATGCTGAAGGATGCCAGCGCCTACAACATCCAGTTCGTCGGCGGCAAGCCGCTGCTCATCGACACCCTCTCCTTCGAGCTCTACCAACCGGGCGAGCCGTGGGTGGCCTACCGCCAGTTCTGCCAGCATTTCCTCGCCCCGCTGGCGCTGATGAGTTTTGTCGACGTGCGGCTGTCACAACTGTCGCGCGTTCACCTCGACGGCGTCCCGCTCGACCTGGCGGCGGCATTGCTGCCGTTCAAGGCGCGGATCAACCCGCTGCTCTATATGCACCTGGTGCTGCATGCCCGCTTCCAGCAGAAATACGCCGCCAACCCGGAAGCGCGCCGTCCCGATGCGAACACCGACAGTCGCCGGCCCGCCGTGGGGCAAACGGCGCTGCGCGGCATGCTGGACAGCCTGCGCAGCGCGGTCGCGGCGCGGCGCCTGCCCGCGCAAAAGGGCGAGTGGACCGAATATTACACGGAGACGAATTATACGCCGGCCGGGCTGGAGCATAAGCGGCAGTTGGTGGAGGAATATCTGACAACGGCGGCGCCGGCCACCGTGTGGGACCTGGGGGCAAACGACGGCCACTTCAGCCGCCTGGCGACGAAACACGGCATCGACGTCGTGGCGTTCGACGGCGACCCGCTGGTGGTGGAAGCATGTTACCGCCGGTGCGTGAAAGACGGCGAATCCCACCTGCTGCCGTTAACGCTCGATCTGGCCAATCCCAGTCCCGCGCTGGGCTGGGCGCATGCGGAGCGTGACGCCCTGCTCGGCCGCGGGCCGGCCGACCTGGTAATGGCGCTGGCGCTGGTCCACCACCTGGCGATCGCCAACAACGTGCCGCTGCCCGACATCGCGTCCTTCCTGCGCCGGTGCGGTCGCCGGCTGATCATCGAATTCGTCCCGCGCGAGGATTCACAGGTCCAACGCCTGCTCGCCGCGCGCGAAGATATCTTCACCGACTACACGCGGGAGGGGTTCGAGGCCGCCTTCGCGCCGTATTTCACCATTCGCCGCGTCGAGCCGGTCAAGGATTCGCTGCGCCTGCTGTACCTGATGGAGTGCCTGGCATGAGAAGGTTGGCGTTTCTCCCTGCGCTGGCCGGGATTTATCCGGTCCTCTTTCTCTATGCGCAGAACCGGGAGCAGCTACGCCTGTCGGAGCTCTGGCCGCCTTTGCTCATCGCCCTCGGGGTCAGCCTCGCATTATTCGCCCTCTGGCGCCTCATCCTGCGGGATGCCGCGCGGGCGGGCGCGCTGGTCTTCACCTGGGCGGCCTGTTTCTGGTCGACCAGTGTCCTCTCAATATTCGTGCGCTGGGTGTGCGCCGGCACGGCGTTATCCCGCCAGCAGAATCTGCTGCTGCTGGTACTGGTGTTGCTGCTCGCACTGTTGGCGCTGCTGGCCATCCTGCGCCGGGCCATCCCGCGCGAGATCTCCGCGGCGCTGCAGGTGATGACCGCCGTGCTCCTCATCTTTGCGCTGGTCACCATCATTCCCCGCGAAGTGTCGCGGGCATTCGCCGCCGCGCATCGTCGCGCTACGGAAGAGATCAAAACCACCGAGCGAGGGATCCAACCCAACATCGTGCACATCATCCTCGATGCCTACGGGCGCGGCGATATCCTGCAGACGCGTTACGGGTTGGATAACGAGCCGTTCCTGCGCGGGCTGGAATCCCGCGGCTTCCACGTCTTCCGCGCCGCGCGCGCCAACTACAATCTCACGCCGCTCTGCCTGGCCTCGACGTTGAATATGCAATACATCGAAGGGGTGCGGGCGAAACCGGGCGATCTGCAGCCGCTGCAGGAGATGATCAGGAAGAGCCGCGCCCGCAACCTGCTGAAGAATCGCGGGTATCGCTTTGTATCCTTCGAGTCCGGCTGGTTTGTCAGCGAAATCCGAGATGCCGATGAATATCGCGCCGGCTCGTCAGGGATGACGCCGTTCCACGCCCGCCTGCTGGAGATGACGCCGGTGCCGGTGGCGATGAAGGCGCTGGGAATGCACGGGCTGGATTATTACGCGCTGCAACGGCATCGCATCAAGGCCGAGTTTTCCGACCTCCCCCGCATCAGCGACCTGGACCGGCCGGTCTACGTGCTGGCGCACGTCGTCTGCCCGCACCCGCCGTTCATGTTTCACGCGGACGGCACGCCCGCGCAGCCGGCCCGGCCGTATACCGAGGCGGACGGCTCGCATTTTCAGCAAGCCGGCGGCACGCGGGAGGAATACCGGGACGGGTATCGCGAGCAGGTGCAGTCTGTCAATCGCTCGATGCTCGCCACCCTCGATCGTCTGCGCGGCCGCATGACCCGTCCCACCATCATCATCATCCACGGCGACCACGGGCCGGGCATGGGGTTCGACTGGGAAAACACGCTCACCTCCGACGTCCGCGAGCGCCTGGGAGTGCTGGCCGCGGTCTCCTTCCCGGACGGCGATTACTCCGGCCTCTCCGACACCACCACTCCGGTCAACCTGTACCGCCTCGTCTTCTCGCGCTACTTCGGCGCCGACCTTCCCCCGCTGCCGAATCACAGCTACGTCACCGATTGGCAGCACCTGTATACGCATACCGAGATCGATCCGTCGAGGCTCAAGCTGGATTTTAATGACAAGCCACCCCAGCTTCCGTAGCCGGCGTAGGGGCGAAGGGCCTTCGCCCCGTGATAAGATAGGCCCAAAGACCTGCCCTGGTAGTAGGGTATGGGAAGAATGGGAGTCAATGGGAAAGATGGGAATTCTGCAGGGAAAACCTCCCTCGAATGCCCCAACACATTTTTCCCATTCACTCCCATTTTTCCCATCCCCTTCGCTAACCTACCAGCCTACCGGGCCAATCCTCCAGGAAGAAAGCGTTTGGGGAAAAATCGCCGAAAAACCGCCAAAACAGGTTTAAAACGGCTCATTTTTGGGTATAGAGCAATCACCCGTTGCACATACTGCCTGCCTATTCCGATCCCGAACTTTCCGGATTTTACGCACAAAATATTGCCGGGGCCGGGGATCTGCGGGGATCTGCGGGCGGGCCGTCGCTTCCCTGTTGCCAATCCGTTCTGCTGGTGGTAGAGTTATCAAACAAGGGAGCGCTGTTGCGAATGCTCCCGCCTCGTGAGTCTCATGCAGCAGGAGTCGTATGGCGAGCCAGGTGAAAATTCTCTGTACCGGCGATCTGCATCTCGGGCGGACATCCAGCAAGTGCCTCTTCGATGACGAGGAGAGCGGGGTGCATTCCGTGCGCGAGGCCTGGGCGCGCATCGTGGATTGCGCGGTCAACCTGGGCGTCGACCTGCTGCTGTTGAGCGGCGACATCGCCGACGACGGCAGTAATCAATACGAGGCGATGGGGCCGTTCGAGGCCGGCATCCGGCGCCTGGCCGACCGCGGGATCCAGATCGTCATGGTCGCCGGCAACCACGACGCCCGCGTGCTGCCGCGGCTGTCCGGGCTGTTCTCCGGGACGGCGCTGCGCCTGCTGGGTCGCGACGGAAGCTGGGAGCAGATCTGCTGGCCGTCGGAGGAGGCGCCGCAGCTCTGCCTGGCCGGCTGGTCCTTTCCCGTCGGGAAGGTAAGCGCACTGCCGCTGCAGGATTTTACTCCCCAACCGCGCGCGGACGTACCGCTCATCGCCCTGGCCCACGCGGATTACCACGCCGGCGGCAGCTCCGAATACGCCCCGGTGAAGCTGGAGGCATTGCGCGGGAAGGCGGGGGTGGACCTGTGGCTGCTCGGGCATCTGCACTTCCCGGAGAAACTCGACGGCGCGCCGACCATTCTCAACCCCGGTTCCCCGCAGGCGCTCGATCCCGGCGAGCCGGGCGTGCACGGTCCCTGGCTGCTGGAGATTCGCGACGGCCGCATCCGTCGCCTGGAACAGTTGCCGCTGTCATCGGTCGCCTACCACGCCCTCACCCTCGACGTGACCGGCCTGGGCGAGGAGGACGAGCTGGCCGCCTTCATCCTGCAGCACCTGACACCGGTCGAGCAGTCCTACCGGGACCAGACCCTCCCGCGCCTCTCCTGCCGCCTGCGGCTGACCGGCCGCACCGGCGCCTTGAGCAAGCTCTGTGCGGATGTCGCGCACATCCTGCAGGAGCAACCGCTGCGGGATGGCCATAATATTTACCTCGAGCAGATCGATGTGTCCGAGGTCGGATCGAGCTTCGATCTCGGGGAGCTGCGCCGGCGGCCGGATATCATCGGGACGCTGGCCGGGTTGCTGAATGACTTCGAAGAAGCGGACCTGCGCGACGCGCGCCGGCCGTTCCTGCGCGGGGCGGAGGAGCAAGTGCGGCGGGTGACCGGCAACGCCGCCTACCGGGATGGCATGCCACAGGATGGGCTGCCGGCGCCGGAGGTGCTGGTGAGGGCGGAGTGCCGCCGGCTGCTGGATGCCCTGCTGCGGCAAGAGGAGAGACGGGCATGAGCGACTCCCTCATCATCCGCCAACTGGCCATCAAGCATACTCCGGGCTTTCCCAACGACCGGTTGAAGCCGATGACGTTCAGCGCGGGCGTCAACATCGTCTTCGGGCCGAACGCCTCCGGCAAGACCACCACCGCGCGCGCCATTCAATGCCTGCTCTGGCCGCAAACCGGGTCGGCGGATACCTTTTTAACCGCGGAGATTTCGCTGGACGGGCAAGTCGGGCAATTCACCTGCAGTGCCAACGCGCGCCAGGAGAGTGATCTGAAGCTGCCGTTCATCGGCGATCCCTCCTATCGTCACCGCTACATGCTGGCGCAGCACGAATTGCTGTCCGCCGATGAGACGGGACGAGACTTTGCGCAGGAAGTGTTGAAACAGGCGCGCGGCGGGCTGGACCTGGGGGTGGCATGCAAGCTGCTCGGGTATGCCCCGCCCGGGCCGGGACGCCGGGCGCTGGAGCTGATCGAAGCGCGTAAGCGATACGAGACCGCCAAGGGGACGGAAAAGGATACGCTGGACGATGAGCGTGCGCTGGAAGAGCTGAAGCGGGAGCTGGCGGCGGCGCAGACGGCACAGGATGAGCTGGGGCGGCTGACGCTGGCGCTGGAATACCTGGAGCAGGCGCGGCTACAGGAGGGGTTGGATTTCGAGCTGCGGCAGTTCCCGCCGGAGCTGGATGGCTTGAACGGAAGCGAGTTGGACGAGCTCGACGAGTTCGCCAGGCAGATTACAGCTTCGGAAGCCCGTCAGCACACCGCCGCGCAGGACATCGCGGACGCGCGGGAAGGCATGCACCGCGCCGGTCTGGCCGATCTCGCGGCGGTCGAGCAGGCTGTCGCCGCGGTGAAGGCCATCCGCGACGAGATGAGCCTGCTGGAAAACGAGCTGCGCATCCAGCGTGCGGGGTATCAGCAGGCGGAAAGCACTGCGAAAGCTGCCTATCTCAACCTGGGCGGGCTGGACGCCACGGCGTATGGCTGTCCGCTGGATGCCGCTGTGGTGCAGGAGCTGGAAGCATTCGCTCGGAAAGCAGAAGGCCTGCGCGAGAAACGGCAGGCGCTGGACGATCACCGCCGCTGGCTGCAGAGCATCAAACCGCCGCAGGAAGGCTTGCGCACGGACTTCCTCCGCGACGCAATCCGCTGTCTGCAACTGTGGCAGGTAACCGGCGAAGAGAAGCCGGAAAAAACTCGCTGGCAGCCGTCCCCCGTCGGCATGATCGGCAGCGCACTGGTCACCCTCTTTGGGATGCTTGCGCTGGTGCTTCAGCAATCCCTCTTTGGCGCGCTGGCGTCGTTGGGCGGCGCCGGGCTGTTTGTGCTGTTCCTGTTGCTTTCGCGCCCGCGCGGCAGCACCGGTCCCACCCGCGGCGAGTTGGCGCGCAAGTTCGCGCAGTTCTGCCTGGGAGAGCCGGCGTCCTGGGCGGAAGGGGACGTTGAGCGGCTGCTGGGCGAATTGACGGCGAAGATTGCCGCCATCGAGCTGGCGGAGCGCGCCGCGGTGAAAGAGCGGGAATTATCGCTGGAAGAAGATGCGCTCGACGAGGATACCCACCGTCTGGACGAGGAGAAGACCCGCATCGCCGGGCTGCTGGGCGCCGATCCGGCGAAGGCATATGCCGGTGGGAATGCCAGCCTGTTCTACTTCGTCAGCCAGTTGCTAGAGTGGCAGCGGAAGAACGCGGCGGTGAAGGCGGCAGCGGCGGAGATCGCGCGGCTGGAGGAGGAGTTGGTCGGCAAGGCAGCGCAAGGGAACGTGAAGCTGGCGGTCTACGGGTATCCTCCGGCAACGGGCAGCGGCGAGATCGGCAGCAACGTGCAACTGCTGGAGGCGCGCGGAGCGGCTTATCGCCAGGCCGATGAGAAATGCCGGAAGGCACAGGCCTGGCAGGATGAGGCGGAAACCCAGGTGAGCACGCTGACGGCGAAGCGAACGGCCTTCCTTGCGCGCCTGGGCGTGGACTCGGACCCGGAGACGGCGCGGGAGCAGTTGGAGGGGTTCCTCGAAGAGCTCGCCGAATACGGGGCTAAGAAGCGGGCGCTGCATGACGCTTCCGCCGTCCGCGCGGGAACGGAGCGGAAGGGCCGGCAGTGGCCGGACTGGGATGCGTTGTTGACCACGGGGGAGGCGGCGCTGACCCGTCGGCGGGACGAGACGCTGCAACTGGCGGCCGGGGTCGCGGAGATCGGCGCAAAAAAAGGCGCCTGCGAGCTCCGCATCAGTAACGCGAAGGCGCAAGCGGCGTGCGAGGGAGCACGGGCGGCGCTGGAGGCGGTCACCGGCAAGCTGCGCCGGAAGATGGAGGATGACCTGCGCGCCGCCGTCGGCTGGTACATCACCACGGAGCTGGAAAAGCAGGGAATGGGCGCCGACCTGCCCGACGTGTTCCTGCGCGCGCGCCAGTTGTTCGCTGAGTTCACCAGTGCGCGCTATGAGCTGCGCATCGACCGCGAAGCAAATCGCTTTCACGCCTTTGACACGATCGACCGTGAAGTGCGCGGTCTCGATCAGCTCTCCAGCGCCACCCGTGTGCAGTTGCTGATGGCCGTGCGCGTGGCCTTTGTGGAGCGGCGCGAGCAAGGCGTGAAGCTGCCGCTGTTGATGGACGAGACGCTGGCGTGCAGCGACGAAACCCGCGAGCGCGCCATCATCGAGGCGGCGCTGCGCATCTGCGCGGAGGGGCGGCAGTTATTTTACTTCACCAGCAAACCGGCGGAGCTGGCGAAGTGGGAAGCGCTGGCCGAACAACATGGCGTGCCGTTGCAGGTGGTCTACCTGGACGAAACGCCGGCCGACCGGGTGGTGCCGGAAACGGCGGTCGAGCGGGCGGCGCTGCCTGATCCCGCCGGGCAGAGCCACGAATCCTACGGGCAGGCGCTGGGGGTGCCGCAGCTCGATTTTCGCAAGGAAGGCGCATCGGGAACGCACATCTGGTATGTCGTCGAGGATCCCGGCCACCTGCGCCTGCTGCTGGAAAACGGCATCACTTACTGCGGGCCGTTGCGCGCGCCGTACCTGGCGGAGCCGGTGGATTTCCTCATCGGCACGGCGGCAGGGCGCAAGGCGCGCGGCCTGGCGCAGTTGCTGGAGGCGCTGGAGGAGCTCTGGCGCGAAGGCCGCGGCGAGCCGCTTACCTTCGGGCTGCTGCAGGAGTCGAAAATCCTCACCACGGACACGTATAAACAGGAGATCCCCGCGCTGGCCGAAGCGCTGCAATGGGACGGCAAGGCGCTGGTGACGGCGCTGGAGCGACATGCCGTGAAAGGCATGCGGGAAGCCAGTATCCAGCGCTTCCGCGAGTTCTGCGAGGAGAAGGGCTGCTACGTGGAAGGCGACCCGCTGACCCCCGCCGAAATCCACGACCGCCTGCTGGGCCGCGCCATCGACCTGATGACGGCGCAGGTGCTGAACGTGGATGACGTGCAGCGGCTGTGCGAGCGGGTGCTGGTACTTGAGCCGGCGTAAGGTTTTTCGGGGACTGCCCCCGCTAACAACGCTCGTGTGGAAAAAATCACGCCCGGCGCAGGGACTGTCCCCCAGGCACCCGGTATCATTGACGACCTGAAAACGAGAACGGTTCCGTTGGGGACAGTCCCTGCGGTGGCACTATCATTTACTCACAAGCACCAGATGCGGGGACAGTCCCCCGAAAGGCATCCCAGGAGATGACATGATCAACATCGGCCTTTATGGCGTCAACGGCCATCAACTGCCCTTCAACCTGCCTCCCGCCATCCGGGCGCGGGTGACGGCGGTGGCGGGGTATCCGGCGAGCCGGCTGGATGAAGCGCTGGGTATCGGCACAGCGGAGCGGCAGGCGATCAAGGAATACGACAGGCTGGACGAGCTGCTGGCCGATCCGGCGATCGACCTGGTGTCGCTCTGCTCCCCGCGGCGCGCCGAGCAGCCGGCGGAGGCGCTGCGCTGCCTGCGCGCGGGCAAGCACGTGCTGGCGGAGAAGCCGGGGGCTTTTACCGACGCGCAGTTGGACGAACTGCTGGAGACCGCACAACAGACCGGCAAGGAATTCCGTGAGATGCTCGACCACTCCATGCTGGAGCCGAACGTGCGCGCCATGCGCCGGCTGGTGGAGGAGGGCGCGCTGGGCATGGTGGTGCAGGTGCAGACGCAAAAATCCTATCCGTGGCTCGACCGGCGTCCGCAGGACTTCGATACCGACGGCGGGCTGATCCGGCAGGCGGGCATTCACGCCACCCGCTTCATCATCGGCGCGACCGGGCTGAAGATCGTCGAGGTGAGCGCCGTCGGCACCAACCTGGGCAACCCCGGGTCGGGGCAGATGCACATGGCCGCGGTGGTGTCGATGACGCTGGAGAACGGCGCGCTGGCCGCGTTGAGCCTGAACTACCTCAATCCCCCCAACTTCGGCTCCTGGGGCAACGAGCACCTGCGCGTGCACGGCACGCGGGGCATGGCCGAGTCGGTGGACGGGTTCCGCCGCCACCGGCTGTACCTGCCCGACCGCGAGAGCACCGAGCTGCCGCTGGTCGAAGATGTTTCTCCCAGCTACCTGGAGCATTACGTCAACTACCTGCTGGACGGTACGCCGTTCCCCACCCGTCGCGACGAAGAGATCGCCGCCCTTCGCGCCGTCATCGCCGCCCATGAAGCCGCGCTGACCGGGAAGCCGGTGAAGGTGAAGGTGTAAGGAACGCGTATCCTGGTGAGGATCGGCCCGGCAGGCCGGTAGGTCAGCGAGGGAGATGAGAAAAATGGGACGAATGGGAAAAATGAATGGGAAGATTAGGAATGGTCTTTTCCCATTTCCCATTCATTTTTCCTATTCGTCCCATTTTTCCCATCCCCCGCGCTGACCTACCGGCCTACCGAACCGATCCTCACCATATTACGCTTCCCTGGGATGACGGATAATTGTCCGTTTCTCGAACAAGGCTCCTCCAGGCAAGGGGCGAAGGTGGGTAAAGGAGGCATTCTTTGCGCATCTTCCTGACCGGAGCAAGCGGCTTTATCGGCTCCCACATGCGGCGTGCGCTGGTCCGCAACGGCCACGAGGTGGTCGGGCTGGCGCGCAAGCCGCAGGCTGAGGAGGAGGGCGTCACCTGGCTGGAGGGTGATGTCAACGACCAGGAGACGCTCATCGACGGCATGGCCGGCTGCGGGGCGGTGATCCACCTGGTCGGCATCATCACCGAGCAGGGCGACGCGACCTTCCAGCGCGTGCACGTTCAGGGTACCGAGCATGTGCTGGCGGCGATGCGGCGGTCAAAGGTGCACCGGCTGCTGCATATGAGCGCGCTGGGCGCCGGTCCCAAGCAACCGACCGAGTATTTCCGCACGAAGTGGGCGGCAGAGGAGCTGGTGCGCGCATCCGCCATCGACTATACCATCTTCCGTCCCTCGACCATCTTTGGCCCCGGCGACGGGTTCGTGAATACGCTGGTGGACCAGATCCGGCGCTACCCGGTGATCCCCATTATCGGACGCGGCCGGTCTACGCTGGCGCCCATCTCCATCCAGGCGGTAGTCGAGGCATTTATGCAGGCGCTGGCGCTGAACGGTCCGACCCAGGCGAAAACCTTCGAGCTGTGCGGGCCGGAGGTGCTGACCTTCACGCAGATCGTCCGGTTGCTGGCCACGCACATGCGCATCAGCAAGGCGCGCGTGCACCTTCCCGTCGGTCTGGTGCGCTTCGGCATCAACCTGTTGCACTTCCTGCACATCCCCTCTCCCATCACGCAAGACCAACTGACCATGCTGCTTCTCGGCAATGTCTGTACCGATCAATCCTCCGTACAGGTCTTCGACCTGCCGCGCATCACGCTGGCGGAGGGGATACGGGAGTATGTGCGGCCGGGACGGCAATAATTCGGCTGTAAGATACATTCTCAGTCTGGAAGGAGGCGAGAGCCCCGCCGAATCCAGGTAGGCTAACCTGAATTCGGGGGGGCTCTCGCCTCCTTCCAGACTGAGAATCTCACATGTTAAGCCTTCGGCTTCCCGAAGGTCTGCAGCAGTTTCTGCACCTCGCTCGTATCCGCCGTCGGCGGGGCGCAGGTGCGGTTGGCGCAGATGTAGGCGGCGGCGCCGCCTTCGATCGCGGGGTATTTCAGGTCGGGGGCGTCCGGCGGGAAGACAGCGACCAGGCGGCCCGGCCGGTAGGTATTCAGCGCGGCGGTCCACAGCCGGCGCGTGTCCTCGGCGTTCGGGTCGCCGACGATGGTGGCCGCCACCGGCGGGTGCAGGTGGTACCACATCGCCAGGCCGTAGGCGGCGACGAAGGGACCGTAACCGGGCGCTTCCTCGGAAAAGGCCTGCAGTGTGCGGCCGGCATACTCATGGTATCGTTCTTCACCGGTCAGCACCCACAACCGGTCGAGGGCCAGCACGGCCACGGAGTTGGCGGAGGGTGTCGGCATATCCTCGATCACCTTGCGCGGATGGCCCAGGTACGGAGTCGTCGCGCGCGCTAACTCACGGCGGTCAACGTCCTGAAACCCGCCGCGCTCATCATCCCAGTAGTGCTCGATGCACAGGTCGATTAAGCAGCGTGCGGCGTCCAGGAATTCGCGATCGCCGCCGACGGCAAAGGCGTCCAGCAGCGCTTTCGCCATATATACCTGATCTTCGAACAGCCCGGGGAAGCGCGCGCCTTCGCCGGTATGGAAGGCGTGGTAGATGCCGTGGTCCTCATCATACGCATCGCGCAGCATAGTGCGCGCCGTCTGCAGGGCAAAGTCGGTGGCTTCCGGGTGTTCAAGCAGCGCGCCGGCTTCCAGGCAGGCGGAGATCAGCAGCGCGTTCCAGTTGGCATACTTGGTGGTATCGATGCGCGGCGCCTTACGCCGCAGCCGCGCCTGCTGCAGCTTGCGCTTGCCGGATGCCACCAGCCGGTGCACCTCCTCCACCGGCGCCTCTCCATTATTCGCGATCCGCTCAGCGCTTTCCGCCACGTGCAGCACGTTGCGGCCCGTTTCCGGCATGTCGCCGCGCCGTCTGACGCCGTAATACGGCACCAGCACCGCCGCTTCTTCAGAGCTCATGACGGCGGTGAATTCTTCCAGCGTCCATGTCCAATAGTTGCCGTCGTCGTGCGGGCTGTTGTCGGCATCCTGCGAGCTGTAAAAACCCCCGCGCTCGACGTCGCGCAGCTCGCGCAGGATATACTCCAGCGTGCCGTCGGCGATGACGCGGAAGAACTCCACTCCCAGCGCGCGACCGGCGTGCACGTAGTTCTCCAGCAGCAGCGCGTTATCGTAGCTCATCTTTTCAAAGTGCGGCACGGCCCAGTCGTCGTCGGTGGAATAACGGTGGAACCCGCCGCCGAGTTGATCGTAAATGCCGCCCAGGCCCATCGCCAGCAGCGTGCGCTCGACCACCACCCGCCAGCGCACGTCGCCGGTCCAGTCCCATTGCAGCAGGGCCAGCTCCACCGCCGCGGGGTGCGGGAACTTCGGGCCGGTACGCTCGAAGCCACCCTGGTCGGGATTGAAGCGGCGCAAGATGCCGTCGGCCAGGTGGTTGAAGGTCTCCTCATTCACCGCCGGCCCCGCGGCTTCGCGTTCCTGCACATGCTCCACCCGCTCCGCCAGCGTGCGCGCCACCGCCAGCAGCTCCTCGCGGCGATGCTTATACGTCTCCGCCAGCCGCGGCAGCAGGCTTTTGAAGCCGACGTGGTCGCCGCGGTCCTCGGGCGGGAAGTAGGTGCCGCCGAAGAAGGGGGTGCCGTCCGGGGTGAGGAATACGGTGAGCGGCCAGCCGCCGGTGCCGGTCAGCACCTGCACCGCGGTCTGGTAGCGGGCGTCGATGTCCGGCCGCTCATCGCGGTCCACCTTCACCGGGATGAAATTTTCGTTGATGAGGGTGGCGATCTCCGTGTCGTCGTAGCTCTCCTGGTCGATGACGTGGCACCAGTGGCACCAGATGGCGCCGATATCGAGCAGAATCGGCTTGTCCGCGCGCTGTGCCTCTCCAAAGGCCTCGGGACCATACTCAAACCACCCGATCGGCTGGTACGCGGCACTGCGCAGATACGCGCTCTGCGCATCGATCAGCCGGTTCGGCCTGGGCTCGAACTCTTCATACAACGCCATCGCTGCCACCCCCAATACCCTTTAGTATACCGTGCGCCGGAACAATGGATGCGTTGGGAACAGACAAGGTGAAGTGTGCGTAATCAAACGGGAGGACACGCGTCATCGCGCGTCACGATTTACCGGAGAGGGGAACTCCGTAGTCATTACTGCGGCAGTTAATATAATTTTAATAATTATAAAAAAGGAATTAATCGCTTCATTTTGAAAATATCACTGAACCGACCGCTGACTTTCCACTTGAAGGAGGATTCTCGTATGAAGAAGCTGCACTTACTTTCCGTGTCGGGTGGCATCTTCGCCCTGTTGTTGTTCGCCCTGCTCGTCTCCGGATGCCAGGATACTTCAACCGGCATTATGCCCGACCTGTCCCAATACTCGGTGCTGCTGTATACCGACTCATGGAATTACCGTGAAGGCAGTCCTGACTTTGCCGCGCAAGCTCTGGAAGGCTTGAATGTCACCGACTACGATGTCGCGCATAATCCGACGGAACTGGCGAACTTCTATGGCAATTCATACGATCTGATCGTGTTCGACAATTCGTGGTATGGCAGTTCGGTGATGGTCGACGCGCTGCTGGGGTATCTGGAAAATGAAGGACGTCTGGTGATGACGAGCTGGCTGATGGCCGGCAATGTAGAAAATTCAACCCGAGATCCCTACCCGTCTCATCCGATCTGGGCATATTTCGGCTACTCACCCGCCTCCTTCGGTGACGTCGCCCCGGTATATAAATGGCCGGCGGAAGACGCGCTCTTCACCTTCCCCAACTCCGTGCCGGATTTCAGCGCGATGACCGATGGCTCCAGGATTGATACTTTTCCCGGCAACGCGGAATCCAGTGAAGAGGCGCGCGCCGGCGTTTCGTCTTCACCGACGTCCGAAGCGGTGACAATCGTGGATTGCGGCTGCGGCCGCCATATCCTGAATGCATTCCTGCTCTGCAACGCCATCGATGAGAACAACGTACCCAACGATGTCGACGGAGACGGCAAAGCTGACGCGGTCGAGCTGTGGCAGAACGAAATCGTCGCGGTGATGCAGGGTGAGATCACCCCCGCCGAGCTGCCCGCCAATTTGCCGTGAACGGCGGGCACGACGCGCGCCGACGGCAAGTAATAGTGTGAGAACAGAGCCTGGCGAATTCCGATGGACGGATCTCGCCAGGCTCTATATTCGCGGGTGGGCGCGTGGTCGCGGCTCGCGAGGACGCTCGCCCTCCCATGGCTCGGCAGGAGCCTCGCCCTCCCTATTCGGTCAGCGCAATGCGGGAGTCGATGGCGTAGGCGCCGCCGTTTTCGGGCTGGACCTTCAGCGGGTTGATGTCCATCTCTTTGATCTCCGGGAAGTCGGTGACGAGCTGGCTCAGGCGCTGCAGGGCTTCGATCAGCGCGGGCATGTCCACTGGCTTCTCGCCGCGGGCGCCGGTCAGCAGCTTGTAGCTGCGGATCGACTGGGTCATCTCTTTCGCGTCGCTCTCGGTGAACGGCGCCACGCGGAAGGTGACGTCCTTCAGCACTTCGACGTAGATGCCGCCGAGGCCGAACATCCCCAGCGGGCCGAACTGCGGGTCGCGGCTCATGCCGAGGATGACTTCCTTGCCCTGGGTGACCATCTGCTGGATGTTGACGCCCCAGATATCCGCCTGCGGCATCTTCGCCTTGATGTTCTCCATCATCGCCTGGTAGGCGCTGCGCACGGCGGCTTCATCCGCCAGGCCGACCTTCACGCCGCCGATGTCCGACTTGTGCAGGATGTCCGGCGAGGCGATCTTCATGACGACCGGGTAGCCGATCTGGTTGGAGAAGGCAGCCGCATCGTCCTCGGTCTTGCAGAGCTGGCCGGCGGCCATGGTGAAGCCGTAGGCGCTCAGAATTTCGGCGCACTCTACCTCATTCAGCGTCAGGCGGCCTTCGGCGCGGGCGCGGGCAAAGGCGCGCTCCACGGTGGCTTTATCGACATCGAAGGACTTGTATTCGTCCTTCGGCTGTGCTTTCCATGCCGCGTAGTCCGCCATCGCCCTCAAGGAAGAGGCGGCGCTCTCCGGGAAGTCGTAGTTGGGAACGTCATTCGCCATCAGCATCTTGACGCCGGGCTCCATTAGCGTGCCGCCCATGAAGCAGGCGAGGATCGGCTTGTCCGACTGGTTGGAGATGTTCACGACCGCCTCTGCCGTCAGTTCCACCTCGGTGGAGGTCTGCGGGGTGACGATGGTGATGATGGCGTCGATGTTCGGATCTTCATTGAGCGTGCGAATGGCGTAATCGTAGAGCGCTGCCTTGGCGTCGCCGAGCACGTCCACCGGGTTGCCCACGCTGCCCGCCGCCGGCATCTTCTCTTTCAGCTTCTCTATCGTCTTCGGGTCGAGCTTCGCCAGCTCAAGGCCGAAGCGCTCGCAGGCGTCGGTGCAGATGATGCCGGGGCCGCCGGCGTTGGTGACGATGCAGATACGCTTGCCCTTGGGCAGCGGCTGCGCGGCGAAGGCGATGGCATAATCGAAGAATTCCTGCACGGTGCGGGCGCGGATGACGCCGCACTGGCGGAATGCCGCGTCATACGCCGCGTCGGAGCCGGCCAGCGAGCCGGTGTGCGAGGAGGCGGCCTTGGCGCCGGCGGCAGTGGTGCCGGATTTCACGATGATGATCGGCTTCACGCGGGCGGTCTCTTCCGCCACCTTCATGAAGAGCTGGCCGTCTTTGATCGCTTCCACGTAGGCGACGATGGCATGGATGTGCTCATCGTCCTTCCAAGCCTGCACCATGTCGATGGTGTTCACGTCCGCCTGGTTGCCGAAGGTGAAGAATTTGTTGTAGCCGATGCCCGCCTTGGTGGACCAGTCGAGGATGGCGTCCGCCAGCGCACCCGACTGCGAGAGCAGGCCGAGCTTGCCGTTCGCCGGCGTGGTTGGCGCGAAGGAGGCGTTGAGGCCGATGTCGGTGGAGATGATGCCCAGGCAGTTGGGGCCGATGACGCGGATGCCGTGCTTGCGCGCCACGTCCATCAACTGATCCTGCAGCGCGGCGCCTTCGTGACCGGTTTCCTTGAAGCCGGCGGTGATGATGACCACCGAGTCGATGCCCTTCTGGCCGCACTGCTCCATCACGTCGATGACGAAGCGGGCGGGGATGACGATCACCGCCAGGTCGACCGCGCCCGGGATGTCGAGCACGGTCTTATACACGGGAAAACCGAGGATCTCCTCGGCTTTCGGGTTGACCGGATACACGTCGCCCTGAAAATTGGCTTCTTTCAGGTTGTGCACGATGTCGTAGCCGACCTTGCCGGGCTCGGCCGATGCGCCGATGACGGCAACGGATTTCGCAGTAAAAAAGTGTTCGAACATCGCGTTACTCGCTTCTGTGGGGGTGACCCCGGTATTCGTAATTGTCATGTCCGTTCCTGAATACGGCGTCTGGCGCCGGTCTTTCTTTGATGGTCCAGTCTCTGCTTCCGCAGGCGGCAGTTATTCACGTTAAGTACCGTGACACACACGGAAAGGCGCCACAGACAGACATTGGGAGCCTGGGGAGCCTGTGACGCGTGACCTTCTATCATTCCACGGCCCCCTCTCGTTGTGAGAGGGGGCCGTGGAAAAAGTCGTTTATTCGAAAAGGCCCTCGCGGGCGGCGGTCATGTATTCCATACAGTATTCATCGAGCCCGGCCACGGCGCGGGTGGCATAGACTGCCGCCAGCACGCCTTTGTCCAACGGGTCGATGATCGCGCCGTCCAGCCCCTGCCAGACGGCGAGGGAGAGGAACGCGCGGTTGAGCAGCGTGCGTTGCGGCAGGCCGTAGCTGACGTTGGAGAGGCCGGCGCAGAAGTGCACATCCGGGTATTGCGCCCTGATCAGCGCGATGCCCTTCAGGAACTCGGCGCCCTGCTCGTTCTCCGCCGACACGCAGCGGACCAGCGGGTCGATGTAGACCTTGTCATCCGCCACGCCCGCCGCGCGGGTGAGGGCGATGATGCGGCCGGCGAAGTCCAGGCGCTCCTCGCCGCTGTTCGGCATGCCTTCCGCGCCCAGGCAGAGCCCGATGACCGCGGTGTTGTACTGCTTGACCAGCGGCAGCAGCTTGTCGGCCTTGCCTTCTTCCAGCGAAATCGAGTTGATCATCGCCGGGCGGCCGTCGAGGGCTTCCAGGCCAGCCTGCAGTACCTGCGGGTTGGGCGAATCCAGGGTGATGGGCAGCTTTGTGGCTTTTTGCACGATGTCGAGCAGCCACAGCATATTGTCCAGCTCGGTGTCGGGGTGCGCGCCGGCATTCACGTCGATGTAGCCGTTGATGCCTTCACTGCTGACGACCGCGCCCTGCAGCGTGGCTTGCTCGGTAATGAAGGCGGCGTCGCGGTTCTCGGTCGCCTCGCGGATGGCTTTGCGCGTGCAATTGATGCGCTCTGCAACAATGGTGAACACGATCAGAATCCTCCGGTGGTGGGGTGCGGATTGGCCCTGAAGAAGATAGCACAGCAGGGAGAGGGTGTCAATCAAAAAGCCGGCGGTTCATGTGATTTGTGAAATATTTCGCAAGTTACTTAATCTGGTTTAGTAGCTCCGGGAACTGACCCCGGATATGATGCCCGGATGGAAGAAGCCAGAGCCGGCCGCGGGTCAGTCCCCACATTTAGGCAAGCTTTCCTATTCGTGGGGACTGACCCGCGGCCGGCTCTGGCCTCTTCCATCCGGGCTTTATATCCGAGGTCAGTCCCCGGAGCTTTATCCTTCCGGTTCCGGCTGCATCGGCGCCTTCAGTACATTCAGCACCACCGGGGTGGTGGTCAGCGATGGATGCGTTGTGACGGGCAGGTCGCGGCCGGCGGGGATATCGCCCAGATGGTAGCCGCTCTCACCATGCTCGGACAGGTCGATGCCGTCCACTTCGCCGGCATGATCCAGGCGCAGGCCCACCAGCAGGTCGGTGACCTTCAGCAGCACCAGGCTGGCGAGCATCACAAAGGCGATGACGATGGCGACGGAGAGCAGTTGAATCATGAACTGGTGCGGGTTGCCGTAGAACAACCCGTTGGCGCCTGCCGGATTCACCGCTTTGCTGGCAAACAGGCCGGTGAGCACGGCGCCGAGTGCGCCGCCCACGCCGTGCACGCCGAAGGCGTCCAGTGAGTCGTCATAGCCCAGCTTGAAGCGCAGGTTCACCGCGCCGTAGCAGACGCCGCCCGCCAGCAGGCCGATGAGGATGGCCGCCCACGGTTCCACGAATCCCGCCGCCGGGGTGATGGCTACCAGCCCGGCGACCGCGCCGGATACCGCGCCCAGCACCGTGGGCTTGCCGTGTTTCCACCACTCGATGAAGACCCAGCCCAGCATCGCCGCAGCCGCGGCGGTATTGGTGTTGACGAAGGCGAGCGCCGCCAGCCCGTTGGCGGCCAGCGCGCTGCCGGCGTTGAAGCCGAACCAGCCGAACCACAGCAGGCTCGCGCCGATCACCGTCAGCGACAGGTTGTGCGGCGGCAGCGCTTCATGGGGATACCCGCGACGGCGGCCCAGCATGAGCGCGGCCACCAGTGCGGTGAAGCCCGCGGAGATATGCACCACCAGCCCGCCGGCAAAGTCCAGCGCGCCCAGCCCGCGCAGCCATCCGCCGGCGCCCCACACCCAGTGGGCCAGCGGATCATACACGATGAACGCCCACAACAGCATGAACACGAGGCAGGCTTTGAATTTCATGCGTTCCGCCACCGCGCCGTAGATGAGGGCGGGGGTGATGACGGCGAACATCATCTGGAAGGCCATGAAGAGCAGGTGCGGGATGGTGCCCGCGTATTGCGGGTTCGGCGCCGCGCCCACATTGTGCAGGCCGATCCACGTCAGCGCGCCGATGGCGCCGTTCATCGACGGCCCGAACGCCAGCGTGTACCCGATCAGCACCCACTGGATGCTGATCACCGCCAGCGCCATCAGGCTCTGCATCATGGTGCCCAGCACGTTCTTGCGCCGCACCATGCCGCCGTAGAACAGCGCCAGGCCGGGCGTCATCAGCATCACCAGGGCGGTGGCGACCAGCATCCATGCCGTGTCGCCGCTGTCGATATGCGCCATCTTCACGAACCTCCAATAGCGTGACTGCGAATTTGAGCAGTCTCACCTGCAATATAGGCTCGTAAAGTTTCGCGGCGGTTTCGGTATGTTACGGGAATGTGTCCGAATGTTAAATGTATGTTTCGAAGCCCAGGGACTGTCGCGAGCCCGCGGGACCAGTGCCGCCCGCCTCCCTCAACACCTGCTCCCACAAGCACGGGACTGTCCCCCCACGTGCGAAAGGCCAGCCTCTCGCACGTGGGGGGACAGTCCCGTGGTTATGAAAGCGAGCGTGATATTTGGAAAACTGGCACTGGTCCTGCGGGCTCGCGACAGTCCCTGAGGTTATTCCCCCCCGCGCGCGAAAGGCCAGCCTCTCGCACGTGGGGGGACAGTCCCGTGGTCCTGTGAACGAGCGTGATATTTGTAAAACTGGCTCTAGTCCCGCGGGCTCGGGACAGTCCCTGAGGTTATTTCCCTCCGAGCATGGTGATCCGCTGCTGTACCTGCTGGGCATCGACCTTGCGACCCTGGGTGTTGTAGAGGGTGAGCAATTTATTCAGTACACCGAGCTGATTCTTCGGCTCTTTCTGCTTATCGGCCACCGCCAGCGCGCGCAGCAGCACCGCCTCCGCCTTGTCATACTGCTTCTGCGGCATGTAGACATAATCGTTGATGTAGTTCAGCGGATACCAGAGCGAGGGGTCGGCGGGGCCGGCCTTCTCGGCGATGGCGATGGAGCGCAGCAATACCGCCTCGCGCCCCTCTACCTTTTTCTGATGAACATAGCACAGGGCCAACTGGTATAACGGCGAAACCAGGCCGGGATCTTCCTTGCCTTTCGCCTTCTCGATGATGGCGATCTCGCGGTTCAGCATCTCCTCGACCTGCGGGTATTGCAGCAGTGCGTTATACGCATTCGCCAGCTTGCTGATGGTGAGAACCAGCGAGAAGTCCTCCGCTCCCTTCGCTTTCTCGCCGATCTGCAGCGCACGGAGCAGCGGCGGCGCCACCTCCTCTTTCATTCCCAGATACACATAGATGTCGGAGTTTTGTTGCAGGTACCCGATCAGCAACGGGTCCTGGGCGTTCGCTTTTTCCAGGATGGTGACGATGCGCAGCGAGAGCGGCAGCGATTTCTCATAGGTCCGCAGGGTGTTGGAGATGACAACCAGGCGGTTGAGCATGGGCACCAGGCTGACATCTTCCGGGCTTTTCGCCTTCTCGACGATCCCGACCGCGCTCAGCAGATCCGCTTCCGCTTTGTCATAACGCTTTTGATTGATGTAGAATTCCGCGCGTCCGGCCAGCAGCGAGGCGTAATACGGATCGCCCGCGCCTTTCGCCTTTTCGGCGATGGCGAAGATGCGCCCGTAGGTCGCCTCGGCATCGGCATATTTCTGCTGGTTGGCGTAGACACTCACGAGAGTATTCAACGGTACGATCATCGCCAGGTCCTGCGGGCCCTTCGCCTTCTCGGTGATGGCGCAGATGCGCTGCTGCGCGATCTCGGCTTTGCGGTATTGCTTTTCCGCCTGGTACAGCGATACACAACGATTCAGCGTATTGATCAGGCTGATATCTTCCGGGCCTTTCAACTTTTCGCCGATGGCCAGCGCGCGACCCAATGTCGTTTCCGACTCGGCATACCGTTTCTGCCGCACGTAAAAGTCCGACAGCCAGAATAACTGATTCACCACGTCCGGCGATTCCGCGCCTTTCGCCTTTTCGACAATGGCCAACGCGTGCTTCGCCATCTCCTCCGCTTTCGGATAGTCCGGTATCGCCGCGTAGAGCGTAAAGAGTTTGTTCAGCGTGGCGACCACGCCGTAATCTTCCGGTCCCTTGGGCTTCGCCGCAATGGCCAGCGCGCGTTGCAGCGTCAGCTCCGCGTCGGGGTAGCTCTTCAGCCCGATCTGCGCATCCGCCAGGTAATGCAGCAGCGGGATCAAGCTGGCATCTTCGGTCCCCCGCAGCTTCTCCTGGCCGGCGACGGCGAGCTTGAGCTGCTTCAACGCTTCGGCATATTGCTTGTTGGTGAGCGCCACCTTGCCGGCCGCGAGGCTGGTCTGCACATCATTGGGCGCCGGCTGCGCAAAAGCGATTGTCAAGCATCCGGCGATGATCAGGATTAGCGTGATGATGCGGAGCATGGGTTCTGTTCCCTTCACGAGAGAATGGTACCGCTTCGTGCAGTAGCATTATTTCAAGTCTAATCGAGGAAACGGCGGGCGTCAATCGCTTTACGGGTGCGCGAGCGCGTCGGCGAGCAGGCGGTTCTCCGCCAGGTAATTGTCACAGCGGTGGCAGAGGGGCAGGCGAGCGTCGCGCAGTTCATCGCGGAAGGCCTGATAGGCTTCGCCGGTATACAATTCACGCAGCGGCGTCTCCTGGATGCTGCCGAGTGCGGGGATCTTGCCGCGCGCCATGCAGCAGGGGTAGACGGCGCCGTCCCAGGCGATGAAGGTGGTCAGCCAGGGCGCGAAGCAGAGGTGTTCGGCGTAAAAGCCGCGAGCATACTGCACCTCGGCGGACTGGCGCAGATCGTCCTTGCCCTGCCCGAAGGGATAGACCAGGTGCCGTGCGGTGGCGAAGCCGAACTGCGCGCGCAGGGCGGCCACCGCCGGGGCGATGGTCTCGTTATACTCCAGCAATTGCGCGGGTAACAGACGGTTGCGGCTGCGCCCGCCTTCGTCCACCGGCAGCGGGGTCACATCGGTGGCGCCCAGCTCGCCCGCCAGCGCCAGCACCTCGGGATACTCGGCATAATTGTGGCGGGTGAGCACCATGTTCAGCCGCACGCGCAGCTTCGACTTCAGCCGCCGCTTCGCCCGCAGCAAGGCGCGCAGGCCGCGCAGCGCCTGCTTGTGCGTTCCCTTCACGCCGCGCAGGTGGTCGTGAATGCCCGGCGTGGCGCTGTCCAGCGAGAGGGCGGCGCTGAACAGTCCGGCCGCGACCAGTGCCGTCGCCAGCTCTTCCGTCAGCCGCGTGCCATTAGTGGTGAGGGCCGTGCGCATCCCCCGGTGGGCGGCGCGCTCGACCAGCAACGGCAGGTCGGCGCGCAATGTCGGCTCACCGCCGGAGAAATGCACCTTGCGGCAATCCAGCGCGGCCAGGTCGTCGATCACTCCCAGCGCCTGCTCCGTGCCCAGCTCCTCCGGCGCCTCTTCCCGCCAGAACCGGCAGAAGGAGCAGCGCAGGTTGCAACGCGCCGTCACCTTGAACTTGGCGTCGCGCACCCGCGCCACCGGCGCGCCGGCGAACACCGCGCCGTGCAGCTCGGTGAGGAGAGCGGGGTCCTGGATGAGGGAGGGAAGGTCAAACATTGCGACAGTTTATCGGTACAAGTTCAAGACTCTCGTTCGAGGGCGGCTCGGAGACACGGGCCCTCTCCCCCCAGCCCCCTCTCCCAATCCTGGGCGAGGGGGAGCAGGCTTTATTGTATATGATCACGGAATCATGTTGCATCTCTGGCACTCCCCCTCGCCCAGGATTGGGAGAGGGGGCTGGGGGGAGAGGGCCCGTGTCTCCGAGCCGCCCTCGAACGAGAGTCTTGAACGTTGATCTCTCACGCCGCCTGTTCCGCCCGGCACTCCTGCAGTTTCCCGTATACGGCCAGGAAGAGTTTGAGGACAGTGTCGCCGGTGGCCAGGTTGTCCCAGCCGTCGGTGTTGGTGCCGTAGCGTCCCACTACGCGGACGGCGGGCGGGGTGGCGCAGGTGATGCGCAGCAGATCGCCTTGCGCCAGCATGCGCGTGATCTGCAGGCCGTCAAACTGGGTGCTCTGCAGCGCGGGCGCCAGCTTCTCGATGTGCGGGTAGGATTCCGGCGACACTTTCAGCAGCAGCGTCACCTCTTCCTGGATGCGCTCGTTCACCTTGGTATATTTCCGCTTCGACTTTTCCTTGCGGTGCACGGTCTGGGTGATGGTGATCTTAAAGCGGTTGTTATCATACAGCAGCCCGCGGGCGGTGAACCAGGTGTCATCGTATTTATACCGCTTCAGGTTGCCTAAAAAGCCGGATTTGTCCAGCGACACCTGCGTGCCGTGGGTGCGGTAATCGTCGAAGCTGACGTTCACCGCGCACTTGGCGCGGCGGGGGATATCGCGTCCGAGCACGGAGAAGAGCTGGGTGACCAGATCCAGGCGGCGATCCTCGATGTTCTGCTTCCCCCATTTCGAACTCTGCGAGGAGAAGATAATACCCACCACCAGCGAGAGGACCCCGGTCAGGATGGGGAGGATGATGAAGGCTCCAGCGCCGGTATTACCGAGGATGATGAGCAGGACGATGCTGAGCCCGAATCCCGCCCACCACCAGCCGGCCTTTTTCCCCATCGCTTTCGCCTGCGCTTCCGCGAATTTATCCTGCGCCTTCAGGGACTGGACGTAGGCGAGGATCTCCGGGACGGAGCTGACCATCGATAATGGCTGCGGCATGTTGGCCTCCTCTGCTGCGAATGCACTCTCAGTGTAATGGGTGAATGACAATTCGGCAAGCGACCGCCTACGCGACGGCTTTGGTGGCGAACACCCGGACGATGAATGCCGCCAGCTCGCGATCGAACTGCGCGTGAGCTTCCTCGTCCGACAGCTCCGGCAGGTCTTCCCGCAGGCGGACGACACACTCGATGCCCAGGCGGTCCATGCGCTCCTTCAGCGCCAGCGCGAAGATAGGGTGGTGGATGCCGGGGCCAATGGCCAGGTCGTCGGTCATCGGCAGGTTCGGCGTCATGTTGTACGTGTAGACGGGCGGCGCGCCGAGGCCGAGCATGCCCAGGAAATCCACCTCGCGGAAGCGCGCTCGCGCCTCCGGGGTGTCGTATTCGTCGAGGGAGATGTGCAGCAGCTTGGCGATGGTGTTGAGTGTCCAGGTGGGGCCGGCGATGTTGGCGCGAATCCAGTGTGCGTCCAGCGTGCTCTGGATTTCATTGGCGCCGATGGCCTGCAGGCGGGTAGATTGGCGGGCAACGGGGTCCGGGCTGTCCGGGCGCGCCTGGTCCGGGCCGAACCCAAGCCAGAATGCCGTGCATGAGCCCGCCGAGCAACCTCCCGCGGCGAAACGCGCAGGGTCCAGGTTCCAGTGCTCCGCATGGTGGCGCAGGCATTGCACGGCGCGCGCCCCATCCAGCAGCGGCGCCAGGTATTCCGGATCGTCGGTGAAGCGGTAGTTGGCCGATGCCACCGACACCCCGCCCGCCAGCAGCGCGTCACGGGTTACCGGCGACAGGTGGCTTTTATCCCCATTGAGAAACCCGCCGCCGTGAAAGAACAGGTAGAGCGGCGCCGGTTGCCCGGTAGCGGCCAGCCAGAGGTCGAGCACCTGGCGGGGATGGGGGCCGTAGGGAATGTCAGTATAAAATGTGATCATAAAACCCACCTTTGAAAGGGCATTATGGGAGGGCGAGCGTCCTCGCGAGCTACGATCATGAGCCCGCCCTCGAATCTAGCGCCGTTCGAGACCGGCTCTCGAAACGCATTATTGATGAGGGCGGGCTCATGATCGCGGCTCGCGAGGACGCTCGCCCTCCCATTTGTCTCATACGATTACATTCTCCCCCGGCTGCAGGCAGATCTTCTCGTTCCGCGCCTGGGAGCCGTGGGCACGGGAGAGGAAGCGCAAGCAGATCTCCCGCAGCTCCGGGTGGGGGTTGACGATCTTCAGTTGTATCACCTTGCCGTCATGCATCCCGCACGTCACCGCGTAGCCGGAAGGCGTGTGAATGTCGGCGAAAGAGAAGTCGCGCCACGATGCGGGCAGGCCGGCGGCCACCGTCAGCCGCTTGCCGTCGTCGGTGGCGAGCAGGCTGGTGAGCGCCCAGACGAAGGTGGCGTGCGGGGTGCCGTAGCCGAAGAAGATCCAGAAGCCGTCAGGTCGCACCTTCTCCGGGAAGAGGCCGTGGGTGTCGGTGACGCGCAGGGCGTTGACCAGCCGGCGGAAGGCCAGCGCCGGGTCGATGCTGCTCAAGGCGACGGCCGCGCGGTTTTCCGTCCATGGCCAGATCAGGTTGGGATACTGGCCGGCGTTGGTCATGCCCCACTCGCCGTGGCTCATTTTATAGGCGGCGCGCAGCGTTTTCGCGCCGATGCCCTCCGGCATGCTCAGGCACGCCATGGCGAAGGACTCGGTGTTGATCTCCGTCGCGCCCTGCCAGGGGAGGAGCATGCCGTCGCGATAATTGTCCTGCAGCGCGGCGCCCAGTCGGTCGGCGGCTTCGGCATACTGCGGCTCCACCGGCTGACCAAGCGCCTGGCAGCCTGCCACGTAATCGTTCAGCGCCTGCACCAGCGTCAGCAGGTGCGCGGTATCGTTCACGCGGTCGATGTTCTCGTCGGCGCCTTCGATCTGGCGGATATACCAGCGGTCGCCTTCATGAGACACGATCTCCGCCAGCAGGAAGTCCAGCATCTCGCGCATGACGGGCAGGCGGGCGCGCAGGTCGTCGGTATCGCCGGTGAAGCGGTAAATATCGAAGAGCTGCAGCAGCATGCAGCAGAGGTGCCACTTCTGCGTGTTGCGGGCGGCGACGGCGTCCGGGAAGAAGAGGTCGCGGCCGAAGACGTTGAAAAACCAGGGGTAATTGCGGCCGGGCTGCCCGAGTTGGGCGGCGTATTCTCGCGCCATGGGCGCCGCCGCGCCATGCTGGTAGTAATCGGCCAGCGCTTTCGCTGATCCTCGCTGGTTCGCCGCCAGCCACGCGCGCATGAAAAAGGTGATGTCCCACGTGCAGGCCGCCGCGCCGCCCCACAGCACGTCGTAAATGCCGTGGGTGACGAAGCCGGAGGGGTGCTGCGAGGCGCGCATCAGGTACAGGCCCAGCCGGTACTGGTAATCTATCGCCGGGTCAGGCAGCGAGACATGCGTGTTGGCATGATAAGCCTGCCAGTCGCGGCAGTGCTCCGCATACAGCGTATCGAAGCCGGCGACCAGCGCCTGCTGTATTGTCCCCTCACATGCCTCCGCGGGTGCCTCGGTATGGCTGGTGTCCTGCATGGTGATGAAGCGGTCGATCACATCGCCGGGCTGCAGGCCGCGCACCTCCAGGTAGCCGCGGTCGGGCTGCGTGTGGTCCTGCACCGGCTTCTCCGTCCGCACGGCCATGCGCAGGGCGCCGGTGATCTCGCCCAGCGTATACTCGCCCGCCACCTGTGCCGGGCCACCGGGGGTGAAGCGCATCTGCACGGCGGCGTGCAAGGCCATCTGCCGCCCCATCAGCGCCAGCGCCGGCTGCGTGCCGGGGGCGGTCCACAGCACTTCGATGCGCTCGACATACAGCGGCTCGTTCGCCATGAACACGGTGAAGCGCAGGTGGAGGATATGCGTCTGCACCTCGGTGACCAGCGTGGCTGTGCGCGGGTCGAAGCGCTGTTCGAAAGGGCCGGGCTCGAATACCTCGCCGTCCGCGCCCATCACGCGGTAGGGGAAGAAGGCCACCGACAGCAGCCGCCGGTGCCGCTCGCGGTGGGTGAATTTCTGCCAGCCGCAATGGGCGTCCTGGTGCTGCTCCAGGTGCAGGTGCCCGGAATCGCAGTGCATGCTGCCCGAGTAATCGACCAGCACCACGTCCTGGCCGTTCGATAACACCATGGGGAAATACGGTTTGACAATGGGACGCGCCGCCATGTGGCCTCCGAAAATGATCTGTTTCAGGAGGTATTCGACCGGAGAGGGGGAAATCCTTGCGCGGGGATGCGGAGCAAGTGCAAGAGCGTAGAGTAAGGCCAATATTCCTGACGATGTTGCACGGGAATTTCCCCCTTGTCCCAACAATGTTATACTGTAACGGTTTTCCAGAATGGATCCTGACATGAACTTGAATATTTTCGATGTACTGGTCATCGGCACGGGCGCCGGCGGGTGTGCGGCGGCGCTGATGGCGGCGGACGCGGGGGCGCGGGTGCTGCTGGTTACCAAGGGCGGCAACGTGCGGGACACGAACACCGCCTGTGCACAGGGCGGCATCATCGCGCGGGGTGAAGAAGACTCGCCGGAGCTGCTGATACAGGATGTGATGGACGCGGGAAACGGGCTATGTTGGCCGCCGGCGGTGAAGCAGCTGGCGTATGACGGCCCGCCGCTGGTCTACTCGCTGCTGGTCGACCGCCTGGGGGTGGATTTCACCCGCGAGGACGGCCGCCTGGTCTACACGCAGGAAGCCGCACACTCCACGCGGCGCATTCTGTTCGCCGCCGACGCCACCGGGCGCGCCATCGAGGAAGGCCTGAGCAACGGCATCCGCGATCATGAAAATATTGAGGTGTGGAGCGGCCATACCGCCGTCGACTTGATCACGCTGCCGCACCATTCCACCGACCCGCTCTCCATCTACGACCCCGTGGTCTGCCTGGGCGCCTACTTCCTGGATCAATCGTCCGGCGAGGTGCAGAAGGTGCTGGCGCGCAAGACCATCCTGGCCACCGGCGGCCTCGGGCAGGTCTTCCTGCACACCACCAATCCGCCCGGATCGCGCGGCGACGGGCTGGCGATGGCCCACCGCGCCGGGGCGGATATCATCAACGCCGAATACGTCCAGTTCCACCCCACCGCGTTTTATCACCGCGACGCCGACCGCTTTCTCATCTCCGAAGCGGTGCGCGGCGAAGGGGCCAAGCTGCTGAACCGCAAGGGCGAGCGCTTCATGCTCAAGTATCACCCGCTGGCGGAGCTGGCCCCGCGCGACGTAGTGGCGCGCGCCATTTGGGAAGAGATGTTGAAGGATGGGTCGGAATACGTGCTGCTCGACCTGTCCGATATCGAGGTGGATATCACCCAGCGCTTCCCGACCATTTATCAGACGCTGCTGAAGTTCGGCGTGGATATCACCCGCGACCCGATCCCGGTGGTGCCCGCCGCGCATTTTTACATGGGCGGCATTCGCGTCGACCTGGCGGGGCGCTCGTCGCTGCCGAACATGTACGCGGTGGGCGAGGTGTCCTGCACCGGCGTGCACGGCGCCAACCGCCTGGCCAGCACCTCGCTGCTGGAGGCGCTGACCTGGGGCGCCAAGGCGGGCGCGGACGCGGCGAAATCGGCGCGCGAAGATGGCGAAAAACGCTTTGAGCTGGTGGCCGACTGGCACGACGCCGACCTGACGGAGACCATCGACCCGGCGCTGGTGGTGCAGGACTGGATGACCATCCGCACCACCATGTGGAACTACGCCGGCATTGTGCGCACCACGAAACGCCTGGTGCGCGCCCGCGCCGACTTGAACTACCTGGAGCATCGCACCGATCAGTTCTACCGCGAGACGAAGCTGACCAACCAGCTCATCGGCCTGCGCAACGCGCTGGAAGTGGCGTCCATCATCACCATGGCCGCGCTGCGCAATACGAAGAGCGTTGGCGCGCATTACCGGGTGGATTAAGTGGGAGCGCGGACCTCTGAGTCCGCGAGGCGAATTGTATGTCATCACGCGCGGACTCAGAGGTCCGCGCTCCCAAAAGCGGAGGTATCCCCCATGACGCTGATCGAAGCGCGGACCGCCTGGGTCTACCGTACTGAGTTCTCCGATGACGCCGCCATTGATGCCTACCTGCGGCCGATGGCCGAGGGCGGGCTGAACCTGATCTTCCCCACACCGCCGCAGGGCGAGACCGGAAAGCAGTATGTCGATGTCGCGCACCGGCTGGGAATGGAAGTGCACCCGATCGTCAGCGGCGTCAACTGTCCGCCGGGACGGCCGGAGCTGCTGATGCGCATGCCGGGGGGCCGGGCCAGCGGGCAGGAGGCGGCGTGCCCGTCGCAGCCGGAGGTGCGGCGGCACAACATCGCATTGATCCTCGACCTGCTGCGCGACCAGCCGGAGCTGGACGGCATTCACCTGGACTGGATCGGCTTCGACTCCGACACCTACCATGGGCCGGTGCAGTTGAGCTACTGCTATTGCGCCAAATGCCGGGAAGATTTTGCCGCGAGGCACGCCGCCGATCCGCTGGCGCTGGCGCGTGATACGAAGGCGCGGCCGGACCTGTGGGCGGCGTGGATGCGTTTCCGCTGCGACGTGGTGAATGCCTACGCCAAGGAGATCCGCGCGGCGGTGAAGAGCGTCAACCCCCGGCTGTCCCTCTCCGCCACCGCGCACCAGAGCGACGGCGCGCCGGATATCCTGCACGAGCCGTATGTCTGCAGCCCGAATTTCCAGGAATGGGGCCGCTGGATGGCGGAAGGGATCATGGACTTCTTCTGCCCGATGCCCTACTCGGTGGACAACGCCTCCTTCCGCCAGATGCTGACCACCGTCATGGGCGCCCAGCGCAAGGCCGGCGCGAACAGCTTCGCCTACCCCGGCATCGGCATCCCATACCTCATCGATCACGAGCAGGTGCGCGAGCAGATCCTCGCCTGCCGCCAGCTCGGTCTGCCCGGCTTCTCCATCTTCCACGCGGAATCGCCCGTTCAGGGCAGCCTGGATTGGTGGAAGATCATGCGGGAACTGTGCGCGGAGCCGGCGGCGTTGCCGCATCGAAGTTGATGCTGGGAGCGCGGACCTCCGAGTCCGCGCGAGTTGTTGTCATCACGCGCGGACTCAGAGGATCGTCCTTCGTGGCCGATCGTGGTCCGTGCTCCCAGTCACCGTACGAAGAAGAACACGATCGCCAGCACGAAATACACGGCGATGAGCTGCAGGCCTTCCAGCCAGTTGGATTCGCCGTCGAGGGCGACGACGGTGAGGGCGATCACGGAGAGGGCGATGGCTACCACCTCGAACAGGTTAAACACCAGGACCAGCGGGGGGCCGAAGAGGTAGGAGACGAAGACCAGCACCGGCGCGACGAAGAGCGCGAGCTGGATGCTGGAGCCGGTGGTGATATTCATCGCCAGGTCCATCTGGTTCTTGCGCGCCACCATCACCGCGGTGAAGTGCTCGGCGGCATTGCCGATGATGGCCACCACGATGACGCCGACGAAGAACTCCGTCATGTGCAGCGCTTTGGTGGCGGCGTGGATGGCGCCCACCAGCAGCTCGGACTCGACGGCGGTGAGCGCGGTGGCGGCGGCGAGCAGGATGACCGCATTGGTGGTGGTCAGCAGCGGCTGGTGCGTTTCCCCGATGGGGCCGGTGGCGGTTTCGCTGTGTGTGAAGAGCGTGAAGACCAGGCTGCCCAGGTAGGTGATGAGGAGTACGACGGCCACCAGCAGGCTGAGGTGCTCTTCGCGGAGGAGCAGGCTGGCGGAGGGATGTTCCACCCGGTCGAAGATGGCCGGCATTACCAGCGCCACCACCGCCAGGAAGAGCATGGCCGCGCTGGCCCCGGCGCGGGTGCGGCTGAAGTGCTGCTTGTCGCGCCCCAGCCCGCCGACGAACATGCTCGCCCCCAGCACCAGCAGGATATTGCCGATAATGCTGCCGCTGATGGAGGCCTTCACCACCTGCGGCAGGCCGGCCGATAGCGCAAAGATGGCGATGATCAGCTCGGTGGCATTGCCGAAGGTGGCGTTGAGGAAGCCGCCCCAGGTGTGGCCGACGCGGCAAGCCAGCTCCTCCGTTGCCTGCCCGATCAACCCCGCCAGCGGGATGATGGCCAGCGCCGCCATAATGAAGACCCAGGTTTCCGGCATGCCGGCGAACTGCAGCACGATGCTCGCCGGCACAAACAGCAGCAACCAGTTCAACCAACTGGTGCGCATGAAGGCGAACAGGGACACGGTATGGTGTTGCGCTGCTGTTTCTTCGGTCACGAACGTAATGTACTGTAAAACAAGCTGTTTCGTCTATCCTCCGGTTTTCGCTCGGTGGCGGCGCGGAGACACGGGCCCTCTCCCCCCAACCCCCTCTCCCAATGCTGGGCGAGGGGGAGCGCCAGAAGCGATAAATGGTTCAGTTTTCAATTTATATAATAACCTTCTCCCCCTCGCCCAGCATTGGGAGAGGGGGTCGGGGGGAGAGGGCCCGTGTCTCCACGCCGCCACCGAGCGACAGGCTTGCCTTCGAGTCTACTTCCGCCTTGCATCCTCCGCTTTTCACCGTTATACTGCTCACGAATCCTTCACGCAGGAGAAACGACCATGACTATGCCCATTGAGCATATTCCCGATTGGGAGCAGCGGCTGGCGCGCCAGGACGCCTTCTGGCAGTGCGAGATCATCGACCGGCCGGTGGTAAACATGTGGATGTCGAAGCCGAACCCCGATTACCCCATGCCGGCGGAGAAGCAGTTTGCCAACATCAGGGACAGCTGGTTGGACACCGATTACGTGGTCGCCACCAAGGTCGCCTGGGTGATGAATTCCGACTACCTGGGGGATGCGCTGCCGTATATGTATCCCAACCTGGGGCCGGAGGTGTTCAGCGCGTTCTTCGGCTGCGATCTGGAATTCTCCAGGGACAGCTCCTGGAGCATCCCCAACCTGCACGATTGGGCAGACATCGATAAGGTGCGTTTCTCGCGGGACAATTTCTATTGGAAGAAGCTGGTGGAGATGACCGACGCGCTGCTGGAGGCGGGCAAGGGCAAATTCTACGTTGGCAACACCGATTACCACCCCGGCGCGGACGCCATCGCCGCCTTCCGCGACCCGCTGGAATTCAATATGGATCTGATCGAGCACCCGCATGAGGTGAAGCAGCTGCTGCGCTACGTCACCGACGTGTATTTCGAGTGCATCGATTACTTCTTCGACAAATTCACCGCCGCCCAGGGCGTCTACCCCACCTGGCCCGGCATGGTAACGACGAAAAAGTATTATGTACCGTCCAACGACTTCTCCATCATGATCTCCAAGGAGATGTTCGACGAATTGTTCCTGCCCGGCATCACCGAAGAGTGCGACCACATGGAGGCTAATGTCTACCACCTGGACGGCCCCGGCGCGCTGCGGCACCTGGACAGCCTGCTCGGCATCCAATCTCTCAACGCCATCCAGTGGGTTTACGGCGCCGGTAACGGGCGGGCCTCCGACTGGCTGCCCGTCTATAAGAAATGCCAGGCTGCCGGCAAAGGCCTGCAGATCGGCCTGGAGCTGGACGAGATCGACCTGTTCATGCGCGAGCTGAAGCCCAATGGCTTGTGGCTCTCCATTTACGGCGTGCCGGACCATGAGACAGCGGACGCGATCTTGAAGAAGATGATGGCCTGGAAATAGCTTAGGGACTGTCCCGAGCCCGCATGACCGGTTGCCGGTCTGCATATTTCTATCTGTCGGTAGAACCACGGGACTGTCCCCCCACGTGCGAGAGGAAAACCTTACCACGAGGGGGGACAGTCCCGTGATCGTGTTTCCGAGCGTATTTATGAGGAACGGGCTCTGGTTCCGTGGGCTCGGGACAGTCCCTGAGCAGATGCGCTGAAAACAAAAATTCTCCCAAACATGCAACCCACCTTCCGCCCCCGCGTATAAAGAGACAGAGGACAATCATCCTCCCGGAAGACGCAGGATCCCCCCTCTCTTTGCCGACACCCGGTGCAGGTATCCGTTCAGGGCTAATCTATTCTCACCCGGGACGGCTGAATCACAGAAGGAGGGAATCATGTTGAAGTTCAAGTTGCTCGTCGCGCTGTCCGCCCTGCTGGGCTTGGCGGCCATCTCCTCGGCTTCGGGGATCACCTTTCTCAGCGGCAAGGCCATGATGCCGCTCAATGCGCTCAAGGATTACTTCGGCGCCACCATCAGCTACAACAGCCGGCACGGCATCGGCATCACGCTGGACTACCATACGGCCACGATCCGGCCGGGGTACGGGCAGGGATGGGGCGATCGCCGGCAGGACCAGTACGATTGCGACACTACTGTCGTCAACGGCGTCACCTATATCCCGGTGAGCTTCGTACAGGATGCCTTCGGTTACAAGTACAACTGGAACGACCGGGATCAGCGGATGACATTTTCCCGTCAGCAGGGACACCGCAGAGTGGTGATCGAACGCGACCGGCGCAATGATGACCGGGACGGCCGGGATCGCGATAACCATGATCAGTATGATGGCCGGGACCGTGGCGACCAGCGTGACGGGAACCGCGGAAACGATCGGTATGACCGTGGTGATAACAGCAGCGATAACAACATGGATGGGTGCCAGATGGACGGCAATGGGCGCGATGGGCGCCATTAACATCCTACCGCATGACGCCGGGCGGAGTCGGTCCCGCCCGGCGTCTAGTTTTATTAGAATTCCCTCGTAAAATTGTTGCTCTACATGCAACCACCCCTCATCATGCGCGTATAGTGAGATAGAGGGGAGTATCTCCGCCGGATCCTTGTCAGCACGCTTCCCCCTGCTTCTGGCAGCAGGACGTTGCGGTGTCAATACGTACCCCACTTTCCGTGAAGGAGGAAAGAGCATGTCGAGACTCAAGTTATTGGTCGTCGCCGCCATGGCATTCGGCCTGGCGGCCATCGCTTCTGCCAGCAGCGTGGTGATTATCGGCGGACGACCGATGGTGCCGCTCCGGTCCCTGCGGGACGAGTTCGGCGCCTCAATTAATTATGACAGCCGTGACGGCTTCAGCGTCTCCCTCGACTATCACACGGCCCGGGTACGGCCCGGCTACCGGCAGGCGTGGATCGACAACCGGCCGGTGTCACTCGATGCCGACGCCGTGATTATCAACGGGGTGCTCTACGTGCCGATGGGCTTTGTGTCCGATGCCTTCGGTTACGATTGCCAGTGGGATCCCGGCTATCAGCAGGTGATCATCATCCAGCCGCGGACGCACCATCGCGTATCGTATCATTGCGACCGTCCCGCCCCGCGCATTTATCGAGAGCGCAGCTATCCGTCACGACCGGTTTACCGCGATCGGCATGAAGAGCGGGTCGTCCGCGTTGAGCGAAATGCCCCGCAGTATGAGCACAGATACGACCGGCGCCCGGCGCCGCAACAGCCGCGCGTCTCGTACCAGAGCAGCCAGCGCCAAAGCGCTCAGCACTACAGCAATCAGCGCTCGAGCGGCAACAACGGCAAAGGACATGCCTATGGCCACTCCAAGGAGAATGGGAACGGGAAAGGCAAAGGCCGCGGACATCGCGACTGATAACTGAATAGGCTGATAGGAATGCCGGAACGGGAAACCCGTTCCGGCATTTTTCTGCTCAGAGTAGAAATTGCGCCGACAAAGCCGGCGGTTTTTCGTCCGGAATTGTGGAAAATGCTTAATAACGGAAGGGGGTAGCGATATGTCGCGAATCGGCGGAGTGATCCTGCTGGCTGCGCTGCTGGGGGCAGCCGTCATGGCCCATGCCACGGAGGCGTTCGTCTACGGCGGACGGACCTTTGTCCCGCTGCGGACGGTGGGTGAATCCTTCGGCGCGTCGGTGCAATACGACAGCCGGACGAAGGGCGTCAGCATCTCGCTGGATTACCGGAAGGTGAACATGACGGTAGATAGCCCGCGCGCGCACGTCGGCGACCGCGTGGTGGTGCTGGATAGCCCCGCGGTGGTGGCGGGCGGCGTCTGCTACGTGCCGGCGCGCTTCGTTTCGGACACCTTCGGCTTCGGCATCACCTGGAGCAGCGGTCAGATCATCGTGGTGCATCCGAAGACGAAGAAACGGATCGTGCTGGCGGTTGGTCGACATGTGCCGCCGGGGCTGGCGAAAAAGGGCGGCATGCCACCGGGGCAGGTGAAAAAGCAGAAGACGCCACCGGGACATAACCAGAAACGACAAATGGGCTCAAAAAAATATGAAGACAGAGGCAAGCTGCGGGGAAATGGGCACGGTAAAGAAAAGCATTGAGCGATAAAGTCGTGATGGATCGATCGGCAACGGGACGGGCAGATGCCCGTCCCGTTATTTATTTTACCGTCCTTTCTGTCGATTAAGTAAATATGGAACAATGTGTTGTTCCCATCATGCTGCCGTGACAGGAAGAAGGATCGGCTGATGCGCTCGTTGTTGGTTGTGTTGCTGTGCTTGTGGGCGCTGTCGCAGGGGCTGGGCGCCGTGCCGGCGGGGGTGCGCGTGAATGGCGTGTCCCTGGTGCCGCTGCGCCCGGTGGCCGAACGGCTGGGGATGAAGGTCAAAGCCTTCCAGCCGGGCACCATCATCCTGGCGAAGGATACCACCCTCGTGCGCCTCACCCTGAACAGCGCGGAAGCGGTGGTGAACGACAAGGCGGTGATGCTGGCCAGTCCCGTGCGGCGCTGGAACGGGCAGACGTATGCGCCGGGTCGTCTGCTGGCGGATGTGCTGGACACCGGTATTGCCTGGGATGCCCGGGAGCGCGTCCTCCGCTTCATGCCGGCCGGCGGCCAGCCGCTGGCGATTCCTATCCTGCAGGAGAAGATCCTGTTCTGCACCGACCAGGGCGACCGCACCGGCAACGCCGTCATCTGCAGCATGAACCCGGACGGCAGCGACCTGCGCACGCTCACCGATGCGGCGTATAACTGCGGGCCGCCGGCGGTCAGCCCGGACGGCGCGACGGTGGCCTTCATCGCGGATCGGGACCGGCAGCGCGGCATTTACGTCATGCATCCGGATGGCGCCGGCCTGCGGCTGCTCTATGCCGCCGACACCGCGCGCTGTCCCTGCTACTCGGCGGACGGCAGGTACCTGTTTTACCTCACCGACAACGGTCTGGGCCGCATCGAGAAAAACGGCGGGCAGCAGCAGGGCATCCCCTGGCGCAAGCTGACGAAAGATGCCTGGGACACAGAAAACGGCGAAGGGCCCGCCGCCCTGGTCGCCATGCGCGACGGCCGCCTGCTGGTGACCGTCTCCCTGCTCAAGGGGGGCTGGAGCTGGCAAAAGCTGTACCGCGTTGATTTCGCGAGGGGCACGATGAGCGCCTGTCTCAACAAAGCTGAAGTCAGCCTGTTCAGCCCGACCTTCAGCCTGGATGGGACGCTGCTGGCCGTGCAGCGGATCACCGGCGGCAAAGAAAAGACCCAACTGGACCTGTGCGTGATGAACCCCGACGGCAGCGGCGTGCGGGAAGTCACCGGCGAGGGCGATGAGCCGGCCTTCAGCCCGGACGGCTTGCACCTGGTTTTCACGAAGAAGATGGACCTTTACGTTATCAACCGTGACGGCAGCGGCTTGCGGCAATTGACGGACACCCACGCCTGGGAGAGCAGTCCTAAGTGGGTCTTCGTGCGGTAAGCTGCCGCGCCGCGCCCGTCACTTCCGCCGCGTGCAGCAGCACCTCCCAGTGCTCCGCCCGCGTAGGATACCAGGGCGCTTGCATGAAGCCCAGCAGGCGTTCCCGGTCGATGCGGCGGGCGCAGTATTTGACAGTATTTGCCAGGTTCTCGTCGCAGCTCCAGGTGCTGCCGGTGGGAATCTGCTCGAAGCCGTGCTCCTCCAACTGCAGGTAAGCCTTGACGTAGGTGTCCGTTTTCCTGAACTGTGCGCCGTAATACCAGTTGCTCTGCAGCACCGATTTCGGCATCTTCCGCAGGTATTCATCCGGGTGATGCCAGATGTAGTCCGACCACACCCACGCGCGCACTCCTGCCCGCTCTACCTGCTCCTGCAGGAAATACAGGTCGTGCCACCAGAGATCGAATTGCCGCATCACGGCATACAGGGCATGGCGCTGGTGCCCCGCCGTTTCTTCGTCCATGCCCAAGTGGAAAAAGCGCGGGCGGTCGAAGAGGGCCGAGACTTCGGCAATGAGGTCGCGGCACACGGCGTAATAGGCGTCGGTGGAGACACAGCGGGCATACGGTCCCAGCCATTCGTCGTGGGTGGTGGAGAAATTGAGCTTGGGGATCGGTTCGATGCCCAGCGCGCGCATCCGCGCCACCTCCTGCCGCAGCCGTGCGGGCGACCAGGCATGCCGCACGGCGATCTCCGGATGGCTTTCATATGCCACGCTGTTGCCCAGGTCGAGCACCACCATGTTGATGCCGTTGGCCTGAAAGGCGGCCAGCATTTCCCCCCAGGTCCGGTCGTCGAAGCTCAACTCCGGGCGTGCCTTCCGCCGCTCGCGATTCGCGAGCGCCTCGTTCGATATGTCCTCTGGGGTGGGCGCATCCGCCTCCTCCCACATGTTGAAGCTCAAGTGCGCGAGGTAAGCCCAGATCATGGTGCCACGCTCCTCATGGTGTCAATTTCGTCAGGCAGCATCACCCGCACCGTCTCCTCCAGCTGCCGTCCGATCTTGCTGCCGGCGGTCAGCTCCCAGAAGGACGTCTGCTGCTGCCGCAGGGCCAGCATGGAGACGATCCACGCCTGCGTCCAACCGGACTCGATGCTCCACGCGCCCCAGCCCAGGTCGGCGTTGCTGGCCCAGTAATCCCAGCGTCGGAAGTCGAAGGCGCGGAACCAGGCGCCGTCCAGCTCCGGGTGGGTCTCCGACTTCACCTGGATGCGGCAGAGGAAGGCGGCCAGCCGGTCCTCCGCTTCGGTGAAGAGGGCTTCCCCGGTGGCCGCGGCGGCCTCGTGCAGGCCGGCGAAGGCGAAGTTGGTGGTATACAGCAGGTCGCACAGCGGGTCGCCGTTCGCCTGGATCAGCGGCGCCTCGTTGGTGCCGTAGTCCTCATTGGTGGCCGGCGGGGCGTAGCTGCCCTTTCCGGCTTTGCCGATCTCCTCGCGAATGGCGCCGCAGGGGGCCTGGTGGGCCAGCAGCTCCCGGCCCATGAAACGCAGCCACTCCCGGTGCTCCGCCGTATCCTCCACGCGCACCAGCCACGCCAGCGGCAGCAGCATGCGCGCCCGCTCCTGCTGGATGCCGTTCGTCCAGTGCCACCCGTCCGGGTAGGCGGCCATGGTGGTGCGGATGGCCGATTTCGCCCGCTGCAGGAACGGCGCGAAGCCGGTCGCCCGGTATGCCCACAGGAAGGCGGCCCACAGCCAGCTCTCATAGTGCGGCGCGCAATTCGTCCGCTCCGTCTCCCAGTAATGCCGCCAGCCGTTCCGCTGCACGTCCGGCTCGTCCAGGCGACCTGAGCGGAAGCCCTGCGGTCCGGTGGTGCGCAGGTTGGCCAGCAGGCAGCGCAGCATGGGCGCGTCCCAGCGGTCATCGCCGAGGACGGCCGACGCCGCCAGCGTGCCGAGCAGACTGCGGGCGTTGTCGTCGCCGTAATAAGCGCCGATGTTCAGGTCGTCGCTGACGAACCAGGCGACCAGGCCGTAGGAGGGGCTGGCGGGGTTGGCGCGCGGGCCTTGCGCCAACGTGGAGAGGGTGTAAATGTAGTCGCACAGGTTGGCGGCCACCGCGCGGTCGCGCGCCGCGCCGCCCAGCGCCAGCGCCATCGTCGCTTCACCCATGCAATCGTTGCGGCGGAAGTAGCGGAAATGCTGCGAGCCCTTCGGGCAGATGGTGGAGGCGGCGCCTTCCAGCATGCCGCAGGTGCCGTCACCGTCCGGCCAATCGGCGGCCGGGCCGGGACCGGTGCCGTCGTTCAGGTCGTGCTCCAGCCGCATCACCTCCGCTTCCCGCGACGGGTGCACGAAAAGCTTTGCCCGCGTGAACCAGCCGGCGCCCCGCCGCACGGCTTCCGCCTCCGCGCCTTCCGGCAGCGGTTCCTCATCCCGAAACGCCGGCCGCACGGTGGGCGTCCAGGCCAGCGGCGCCGTCTCTCCGCCGCACCAGCGCAGAATCCACCCCCAGATCGCCTGCCAGGCATCCAGCGGCGCATACCGCGCGGTGACGAACTGGCTCAACTTGGTGGTGGAGACGAGCAGGCCGTCATGCTCGAAGAGCACCGGATACCGCCCCGCCGGCAGCCCGTAGACCGCCGTGTCGAAGCCGGCCACCCGCGCCATGACGATGTGCGCGCCGTCCGCTTCCACCGGCATGAACCGGCAGCCGTGGATCATCAGGATGCGCATGGGTTCCAGCGCGGGCGCAAAGACATCCGACGCCACCACCGCCCGCTCCCAGCCGATGCCCCGCGGCTCGCCCAGCGCCAGGCCCGGCAGCGTGGCTGGGAACTCCACGTACAGGCGCAATCCCTTCTCCCGCGCCGCCGCCAGCAGCGCCGGGTCGACCGTCGTGGGCGCGTCCGGATACCCGTCCGCCAGCCACAGCACGCCCGTCCCAGCCGGCGCTTCCGCGATGGCTCGTCTGGCGTCGTCATACCGTGTGCACGGGACGCCGTTTTCCTGCAGCACGCGGAACAGGTCATTATCATTGCGGCAAATGAGGGTATACATCGCCCGTTCCATTCCCCGGTCGGCCCCTTGATTCCTGCCGGATAAGAAACTCGCGGTTCATCCCCGAACCGAGGCGTTTTCGGTATAATACAGGCATCGTCATGTTCATCGCCGATCTGCACATCCATTCGAAGTATTCACGCGCCACCTCGCGGGAACTGTGTTTCGAGCAGCTCTACGCCTGGGGGCGGCGCAAGGGGGTGGGGCTGATCGGCACGGGGGATTGCACGCATCCCGGTTGGCGGGCGGAGATCCGCGAGAAGCTGGAGCCGACGGGGGACGGGCTGCTGCGGCTGAAGACGGCGCCCGCCGAACCGGAGGTGGCTTCCGCATGGTCGCCGGAGATCCGCTTTCTCCTCACCGGCGAGATCAGCACCATTTACAAGGCGGACGGCGCCACGCGCAAGGTGCATCACGTGGTCTGCCTGCCCAGCCTCGATGCGGCGGACGAGTTTGCCCGGCGGCTGGAGCGCATCGGCAACATCGCCTCTGACGGGCGGCCCATTCTCGGGCTGGACTCGCGCGATCTGCTGGAGATCCTGCTGGAAGCCTCCCCCGACGCCGTGCTCATCCCGGCGCACATCTGGACGCCGTGGTTCTCCGTACTCGGCTCCAAATCCGGCTTCGACAATATCGAGTCCTGCTACCGCGACCTGTCCGGCCACATCTTCGCGCTGGAAACCGGCCTGTCTTCCGACCCGGCGATGAACTGGACGGTATCTGGGTTGGACAGGTTTGCGTTGGTGAGCAATTCCGACGCGCATTCGCCCGCCAAAATTGGACGCGAGGCGACTGTTTTCGACTGCGACCTGGGCTACTCGGCAGTGATGAGTGCGCTGCGTCGGCAGGCGCCCGGCTTCCGCGGCACCCTCGAATTCTTTCCGGAAGAAGGCAAGTACCACTACGACGGCCACCGGAAGTGCAATTTCGTCTGCCCGCCGGGGGAGAGCAAGGCATTGGGCGGTCGCTGCCCGATGTGCAACGCGTTGCTCACGCTGGGGGTGGAATACCGGGTGACCGAGTTGGCCGACCGCCCGCGCGGGACGAAGCCGGCAGGCGCCGAGGGATACACCAGCCTGCTCTCGCTGGCGGAGATCTTGGGCGAGTTGAACGGAACCTCCGGCGCCAGCAAGAAGGTTGGGCAGCTCTACGATACCTTACTCGCCAAACTCGGTCCTGAGCTTTTCATATTGATGGATGCCGACCGCGCGCAGATCCGCGCGGCCGGCGGGGAATTCCTCGCGCGGGCAATCGAGAAGATGCGCACCGGGAAGATTCACGCCACCCCCGGCTATGACGGCGAATTCGGAGTGATCCGCGTTTTCAATGAAGAGGAACGCGCCGAGGTGCTGGGACAGGTGCAGCTATTCGAAGGCGTCTCGTTAGCCGGCACGGCGAAGAAACGTCCCTCCCGCAAGGTGGAAACCGTCGCCGAAACGGCGCCGGCCTACGTGGTCGAGCAGGGCTTGAGCGCGGAGCAGCGGCAGGCCGTGGAGCACCCGCAAGGCCCGCTGGTTATCCTCGCCGGCCCGGGGGCGGGCAAAACGCGCACGCTGGTGGAGCGCATCGCCCGGCTGATCGACGAAGAGAACGTTGATCCAGCCTCCATACTCGCCCTCACCTTCTCCAATCGCGCCGCCCGCGAAATGGCCGAGCGCCTGCGGGCCCGGCTGTCAGATTCGGCGCAGCCCACCGTCGGCACCTTCCACAAAATCGGCTTCCGCCTGATCGCCGAGTACCGGGAGCTGCTGGGATTCTCTGAACCGCTGAAGATTCTGTCGGAGGATGAAGCGGAAGCCTTGTTTGCGGAAACAAGTAAGGGAACTGTCACCGGTCTGGATGACTTGGAGCGCGCGCTGACACTGCTTTACGCAGGAGCAACCGGTGATGCGGGCGAACTGCAAAGGTTGGCGGAGAAGGCGGATGCGCTGGCCCCCGAATATGCGGCCGCCAAGCGCGACCGCGGAGCCCTGGACTTCACCGACCTGTTGTTGCTGCCGCTGGAACTGCTGGCCGGGCACGAGGACGTGCGCCAGGCATGCCGGGAACGCTGGCGGCACATCTTCGTCGACGAATACCAGGACGTGAATGTCTTCCAATATCTGCTGCTACGTCTACTCTGCCCGCCGGCGAGCGACTTGTGCGTCATCGGCGACCCGGACCAGGCGATTTACGGCTTTCGCGGGGCGGACGTGCGCTACTTCCTGTGCTTCCGCGAGGATTACCCCGGCGCCGGCCTGGTGGCCCTCACCCGCAACTACCGCTCCAGCCGGGTCATTGTCGAGGCCAGCGCGGGATTGATCACCTGCGGCGGCCTGCTGGGCGAGCGGGCGCTGTGGAGCGACCATCCCGGCCCTGAGTGTATCCAGGCAGTCGCGCTGCCCACGCCGGGCTCGGAAGCGGAATACGTGGTACAGACCATCGAGGGCCTGCTTGGCGGCATCAGCCACTTCTCGGTGGATTCCGGCCGCGGCGGCGAGGGCACCACCAATTTGGGCTTCAGCGACATCGCCGTGCTCTACCGCACCCATGCCCTGGGCGAGGAAGTGCAGGCAGCATTCGAGCGCAGCGGCATTCCGTACCAGCGCGCCGTCCGCAAGGACCTGCTGCAGCACCCGGAGATTCGCCGCACCCTGGCACAGGTGAAGGGCATGCCCGGCGAGCTGCCGGCGACCCGCGCTTTGCTGGAAGCCTGCCTGGCCCTTGGCATTGCGGAAGATGCGCTCAAGCAGCATCCCTGGCCCGGCCTGTTGACCCGCGCAGAGGAGGCCGAGAGCCTGGCCGCCTTCCTGCACGGCCTGAGCCTGGACCGCGACATCGACATTTACGACCCCCGCGCCGCCCGCGTGGCGTTGATGACCGCCCATGCCGCCAAGGGCCTGGAGTGGGAAGTCGTCTTCCTGGTCGGCTGCGAAGCAGGCAGCTTCCCGCACCCCGCCGCCCCCGCCGCCGAGGAGCGCCGCCTCTTCTACGTCGCCATGACACGGGCGAAGACCCACCTCTTCCTCACCCACGCTGCCAGCCGCGCCGCGCACGGCGAACGTGAATCCCGTCGGCCGTCGCCCTTCCTGCAGGACATTCCGCCGGAACTACTCTGCCACACGACACCCGCCCGCCCGGCGAAGGCACGGAATACGCAACTGCCACTGTTCGAGGTATAATTCTCCTGGGACCGCAGGCGTCCCGCGCCTGCTCTTGAATGGTAAGCTTTCCTACCAGGGCAGGCGCGGGACGCCTGCGGTCAGGGAGAAATCATGACTCACAAAGCCTGGATCAAAGCCGTCGTCGCCCACCAGGGCACCGGGCGGGTGCCGTATAATTACTCCTTTTCGCCCCCGGCGGCGAAGCGGCTGCGGGAGTATTACGGGGTGGAGAGCATCCCCGATTACCTCGACCTTCCCTTCCGCATGATCGGGCTCAATTCGGTCAAGCCGATGTATGCCGATCCCGATGAATACGGCCCGACGGTGACCGACGAGTTCGGCGTGGTGTGGGCGACCACCCACATCGACCGCGGTGTGCCGCTGCAGCACCCGCTGACCGAGCCCGACCTCTCCGGCTTTACCTTCCCGGATCCCCACGACCCCGCGCGCTGGGCCGGACTGGCCGCATACCTGGAGCAGTACAGGGATTACTACACCGGCGTGCGCACCGGCGAGTTGTGGGAGCGCGCCACCTTCCTGCGCGGCATGGAGGATCTGCTCTTCGACCTGTTCGAGAACCGGCCCTTCGTGGAGGAGCTGCTGGAGCGGCAGACCGAGTATACGCTGCAGATCATGGAGCACGCGTTGACGCTGGGCGATTTTGACTGCTTTTACTTGAGCGATGATTACGGCGCGCAGCGGTCGCTGCTGATGTCGCCGGCGGACTGGCGGGCGCTGATCAAGCCGCGGCTGGCGCGCCTGTATACCTTCGCGAAGGCGCACGGCCGGCAGACCTACCTGCACTCCTGCGGCTGCGTGCAGGAGGTGATCCCCGACCTGATCGAGATCGGCCTGGACATGCTGCACCCCATCCAGCCGGAGACGATGGATATCTACTGGCTCAAGCGCGAATACGGCAGGGACATCACCTTCTGCGGCGGCCTGCGCACGCAGGACCTGCTGCCCCTCGGCACCCCGGAGGAAGTCCGCGCGGAGGTGCGTAAGCTCAAGCGCGAGATGGGCGCCGGCGGCGGCTACGTGGTGGAGCCCGGCATCACCCTGCAGGACGACGTGCCGCTGGAGAATATGGTGGCGCTGGTGGAAGAGGCGATGGTCGTCGACTGACAGCAGTGTTAAGAGGCGTCCGCTCAGGGACTGTCCCGACTCAGCGGGACTAAAGCTCGCTTTACGCATTCCACGCCAGTTACATGATCAGCGGGACTGTCCCCTTTTATAAGCAAGCTTGCCTATTCAAGGGGACAGTCCCGCTGATCATGTGACCGAGTAGCGAGGAAGGCGAACAGCTTTGGTCCCGCTGAGCCGGGACAGTCCCTGAGCGGGTGCCTCCTTCCAGACTGTGAATCTCCCTTATACCGCTTATTTGATAACGTTGCCGTCAATCGGAAGGGACTTCTTCTCGTAAGGCGAAATAGCCCCTCAGATCTCCCTCTCAAGGCGGTGGCCTATGCAACGGTTCATCTGTACAATCCTCCTGCTGGCGCTCGCCATGGCGGGCGCGCAGGCGGCGGGCAAGCTGACGTTGGTGAAGGACAGCAAGCCCGCGTGCGCCATCATTATCGCCGAAAAGGCGAGTGAGAACGCGGTCTTTGCTGCCAACGAGCTGCAGCAATACGTGAAAAAGATCAGCGGGGCGGAGTTGCCGATCTATTTGGACTCAGAGAAGATCGAGCACCAGGGGCCGCTGGTGCTGGTGGGGCGCAGTCGGTATACGGACGCCAGCGGCTTGCAGATCCCGGACGGCGTCACGTCGAATTTGCGCGAGGAAGAGTATCTGATCCGCTGCGCCGCCAACGTGCTGGTGCTGGCCGGCAACGACACCAATCCCTATTACGGCACGCGCTACGCCGTGGATGATTTCCTCGGCCGCTTGGGCGTGCGCTGGTTCCTGCCCGGCGAATACGGCGAAGTGGCGCCGAAGATGACCACCATCGCCGTGGGCAATATGAATATCGTCGAGCGGCCGGACTTCCCCATGCGTTCCTTCTGGACGCACAGCGAGGGGAACATGGCGCAGGACCGCGAGCTGTGGATGATCCGCAACCGCCTCAATCCGCGCAGCCCCGACTGGTTCGGCGTGCCGGGCGATGGTTCGCTGGTGGGCTATCTGCCGCGCGACCAGGTGAAGCAGCATCCGGAGTGGTTCGCGCTGCAGCCGGACGGCAGCCGCAATGCCAACCTGCCGTGCATGACCGACGAGCTGCGCCGCAATGACCCGAAATATGCCGGGCAGCCCCGCGTGATGGATGAAGTGCTGAAGAAAATCGGCGAGGATGTCGCGCATGGCCTGCGCCGCTCGAATATGGCGCCGGAAGACGGCATCCCCTCCTGCGATTGCGAGAACTGCCGCAAGCTGTCCATCCGCTATACGGACGGCTACATGGCCGATCGCGATTCCGGCGGCCCCGCCCCGGAATACCTGACCAGCCAGGAGTGGTTCTACTTCATGGACGGACTGCTGGAGGCGACCTGGCAAAAATACCCGGGCCACATCATCTCCACCAACGGCTACGCCAACCGCGTCTTCCCGCCGGAGGTGTCCCGCACCTTCAACCAGCACAAGAACCTGACCGTCATGTTCGCCGACATCCTGGGCTGCACCATCCATGGTTACGGCGACCCGAAGTGCTGGCAGGCGCGCGAGCAGTACAACATGCTCAAGCAGTGGTGCAAAATCAGCGACAAGGTGTGGGTCTACGGCTACAACTACACCATGCTGGTCTCCAAGGGGACGCTCACCCCGATGACCCGGCGCGTGCGCAGCACGGTGCCGATGACGAAGGCGGCGGGCTCCATCGGCTTCCTCGACCAGGAGGAGGCGGACATGTCGCTGCTCGGTATCCCCACCTACGTGGCGCGGACGGCGCTGGAGTGGAACACGAAGGCCAACGTGGATGCCATCCTCGCCGATTTCTACGCGAAGTGGTTCGGCCCCGCCGCCCGGCCGATGCAGGACTATTACAACACACTCGAAACGGCGTTCGACACCGCGCCCTTCCACGGCCATGAAGACGTGATTCTGTCGATGATCTACACCCCGTCCGTGATGGCGCGGCTGGACAGCGACATGCAGCAGGCGGAGAAAGCGGCGGTCACCGACACGGAGAAGCTGCACGTGCGCGCCGAACGGCTGATCTTCGAACACACCAGGTTGTTCATACAGATCGATACCGCCAAGCGCGAATATCGATTCGACAATGCCGCCGACATGGCCCGGCGCATGCTGGCGATCAAGGCAGAGCTGCACGCCATCACCCCGTTCTTCGGCTACCGCCCCTATCCGGTCTACGATCAAAAGTGGGAGGCGGAGCGGATGGAGCGGCTGGGTGGATTGGCGGCCGGCGGGTTGATCCCGCTGCCGGAAGCGGCGCGCTTCGCCACCGACAAGCAGGATGTGGGCCGCTCGCAGCGCTGGATGGAGCCCGGTTACAGTGATGCAAAGTGGCAGACCTGCCGCACCACCACCGGCTGGCAGAACCAGGGGCTGCACGATGATGACGGCCTGCCGCTGATGACGAAAGACGGCCATGCCTACCGCGGGTATGCCTGGTACCGTTTTAGCGTCAATATCGGCAACAGCCAGGAGTGGCGGCACGGGGGGGCCGAATCCGCCCGCCTGCTGCTGCCCTCGGTGGTCAACCAGGCGTGGGTGTGGGTGAACGGGCAGTTCGCCGGCCGCGGGAACTATATGCAGGCCTGGTTCCGCCCGCCGCAGGTGGACCTGGATATCACGCCGTATCTCAAGCCCGGCGACAACACCATCGCCCTGCGCGTGCTCTGCACCGAAGATTACTTCGGCGCCAACGGGCTGTATGAACGGCCGTTTATCTATCTCAAGTAGTCTCGCCCGGTAAACGTTGTCAACGAGACTCTCAGTCTGGAAGGAGGCGAGAGCCCCGCCGAGTACAGGTAGACTAATCTATACTCGGGCGGGGCTCTCGCACAAGGCTGTCGTTTCCGAAGGGGTGTGCCATGCATCGTGCTTACTGTGGAATGCTCATCCTGCTGCTCGCCTCGATCTGCGCGCAGGCGGCCGGGCAATTCACGCTGGTCAAGGACGGCCAGCCTGCCTGCGCCATCGTGATCGCGGAGCAAGCGAGCGACAACGCGCAATTCGCCGCCAGCGAGCTCCAGACGTATGTGGAAAAGATCAGTGGCACGAAACTGCCGATTTACCTGGACTCCGAGAAGATCCTCCACAACGATCCGTTGATCCTGGTGGGCCGCAGCCGCTTCACCGATGCCATCCCCGGACTGAAGATCCCTGACGGCGTCACCAATCATCTGCGCGAGGAAGGCTACGTCATTACGGCGACAGCGGACACGCTGGTGCTGGCCGGCAACGATACGTATCCCTACTACGGCACGCGGTATGCCGTCAGTGACCTGCTCAATCGCCTGGGCGTGCGCTGGTACATGCCGGGGGAGTATGGAGAGGTGGTGCCGAAAGCCGGCACGCTGGCGGTCGCTGCCTGCTCCATCCTTGAGCGTCCCGACTTCCCGGTGCGCTCCTTCTGGGCGCATGGCCGCGACAACATGGCGGCGGAGCGCGAGCTGTGGATGATCCGCAACCGTATGAACACGCGCATTATCAACGCCTTTGGCTTGCCTGGCGACGGCTCGCTGAGCGGGTACCTGCCGAAGGAGCAGCTCAAAGACCACCCGGAGTGGTTTGCCCTGCAGCCGGACGGTTCGCGCGATGCCAATTTGCTCTGCATGTCCGACGAGCTGCGCCGTGACGATCCGCAATTCAAAGGCCAGCCGCGTGTGCTCGACGAAATCCTGAAAAAGGTCGGGGCGGATGTGCAGGCCGGGAAAGCGTCCTCCAACATGGCGCCGGCCGACGGGGTGCCGACCTGCGAGTGTGACCTGTGCAAGCGGCTGTCCTTCCGTTTTGCCGAAACCCTCTCCCCGGACCCCAAGGGCGATCCCCTGCCGCAATACTACACGGGGCAGGAATGGTTCTTCTTCGTGGACAAGCTGCTGGAAGCTGTCGGCCAGCGATACCCCGGCCATTTCATCGCCACCAATGGCTATGCGAACCGCATTCTCCCGCCGGAGCTGCCGCCCACCTTCAACCGGCACAACAATCTGACCGTGATGTATGCCGACATCATGGGCTGCACCATCCACCGCTACGATGATCGGAAATGCTGGCAGATTCAACGCCAGTATGACATGATCAAACAATGGTGCAAGCTCAGTGACAAGGTGTGGATGTATGGTTACATGGAGCCGCTGATGGTCAGGAAGAACACGCCGGTTCCCCTGGTCCACCGCGTGCGGGTCAATATCCCGCTGCTGAAGCAGGCGGGCATTATCGGCTTTTCGGATGAGGATGGCGATGACATGGCCGTGCTGGGCCTTCCCACGTATGCCGTCCGCATGGCGCTAGAGTGGAATACCCGCGCCGATGTCGATGCCGTGCAGGCGGATTTCTTCCGGAAGTGGTTCGGCCCCGCCGCCGCGCCGATGAGCGATTACTACCAGGCGCTGGAGACCGCATTCGATGCCGCGCCGGTGCATGGCCACGAAGATGTGATTCTGAATGCCGTTTACTCGCCAAAACTGCTGGGGCGCCTGGAGCGCGACATTCTGCAGGCGGAGCGGGCGGCGGAGACCGCTGCCGAGAAGCTGCACGTGCGCGTGGAGCGGCTCACCTTCGACCACCTCTGTGACTACACGCTGGCGGAACAAGCAAAACGGGAGCTGCGCTTTGCGGATGCGGCGAACTTGATGGGGCAGATGCTGGCGATGAAAAAAGAGCAGAATGCCATCTCGCCGTTCTACGGCTGGCTACCCTATCCGGTCTATTGCGAGGCATGGGAGCAGGAGCGGATGCAGCGGCTCGCCGGTCTGGCGGAAGGGGGAATGATCCCGCTGCCGGAGACGGCCCGCTTCCGCACCGATAAGTATAACACCGGCGTGTATCACCGCTTGATGGAGCCGGCGTTCAATGATTCGACATGGCAGCGTTGCCGCACCGACAACGGCTGGCAGAATCAGGGTCTGCAGGATGAAGACGGCCGCCCTCTCTGCAGCAAAGACGGCCACGCATACCAGGGATATGGCTGGTATCGCTTCACCGTCACCATCCCCGCCGCGCCCGGTAAACAATTCCGGCTGCTCTGCCCGGCGGTGGTCAACCAGGTCTGGGTGTGGGTGAACGGCCAATACGCCGGCCGCACCCTCTACATGTCGCCCTGGGGCCGGCCGCAGGAACTGGACATGGAGATCACCCCCTATCTGAAGCCGGGCCAGCCCAACAGCATCGCCCTGCGCGTGCGTTGTGACGAGGATTTCTTCGGTGTGAACGGGCTGTATGAACGGCCGTTCATCTATCTGAAGTAACGACAGCTTCCACCGCCTGACTTGCCGGTGGAATCACTCCATCAGGATCGGCTCCATTGTCGCAAACATACGCTCAATAATATCTGCCAGCTCGTCCGTTGTGGTGGCTTGCGGCAGGAAGAGATAAATCACGTTGCCGATCGGACGGAGGATGAGGCCGTGCCGCAGGCCTTCCGCGTAGATGCGGGCGAGCAGGGGGTCGCCGGGGGGGAAGGGCTCGCGGGTGGCGGTGTCGCGAACGAGCTCCAGGGCGCCGACCATGCCGATGCCGCGGATGTCGCCGATGTGGGGGAGGCCGGCGAAGCGGGAAAGGCCGTCGCGGAGCAGCGGGGCGGTGGTGGCCACCCGCTCCAACAGGCGGTTCTCCTCGAATAGATCCATGCTGGCCAACGCCAGCGCGCAACCGGTGGGGTTGGCGGTGAAGGTGTGGCCATGGTAAAACGTTTTCGTGCCGCCGGCGGGGCCAAGGAACGCTTCGTACACCTCTTCGGTTGCCAGCGTGGCGGCGAGGGGCAGCAGGCCGCCGGTGAGACTTTTGGACAGGCACAGCAAGTCCGGGCTCACCCCTGCTTGCTCGCAGGCGAACATGGTGCCGGTGCGGCCGAAGCTGGTGGCCACTTCGTCGAGGATGAGGTGCACGCCATATTGCCGGGCGAGCCGGGCGGCGCCAGCCAGATAGGCGGGCGGGTAGACGATCATGCCGCCGGAGCCCAGCAGCAGCGGCTCCAACACCATGCCGGCCAGCTCATCGGCATGCTCCGCCAGGATATTTTCCAGTCCGTGCAGGCAAGCGGCGCCGCAATTGCCCGGCTCGCGGCCCGCGGGGCAGCGATAGCAATACGGCGTAGGCGCCTGCCAGGTGGGGAAGAGCAGCGGGGCGAAGGCGCCGCGGAAGAGGTCGACGCCGCTGATGCTCATGCAGCCGACCGTATCCCCATGGTAACCCCGGTCCAGGCTGACGAAGCGGCTCTTTTCCGGCTGGCCGGTGTTCCGCCAGTATTGCACGGACATCTTCAGCGCCACTTCCACGGAAGTGGAGCCGTTGTCCGAGTAGAAGACGCGTGTCAGGCCGGGGGGCGCCACCGCGATCAGGCGCTCGGCCAGCTCGACGGCGGGGCGGTGAGTGATGGCGCCGAAGAGGGTGTGGTCCAGCTCCGCCATCTGGCGATAAACCGCCTCGCGTAAACGCGGTTCGCCGTGGCCGTGCACGTTGCACCACCAGCTTGAGGTGGTATCGTAATACCAGTTCCCGTCCGCGTCATATAACTTCAAGCCTTCGGCCCGCTCGATGAACAGCGGCGGGTTCTCGCGCAGCGTGCTCATCTGCGTGTAGGGGTGCCAGATACAGGCCAGGTCCTTCTCAACCCACTCGTTCACTTGCCCCTCCAGCGCTGCAGGACAGCCTCGCCGATCGGTTCAAATGCCTTCGCGCCTTGCAGGGGGTCTGGCAGGTACGGCATCTCGCCGAGGGAGCAGACGCCGGACAGCGTGGGGATGATATGCACGTTGTCCTGGAGAATTTGCTCGTCTCCTTCATTGCTCGTGCGGTTGAAGATCAGGCCGAAGATCGGGATCTGCCGGTTCTGCAGCGCCTCGATGGTGAGCAGTGTGTGGTTGATACAGCCCAGCCGGTTTCCCACCACCACCAGCGCGCGCAGCTTCAGCCGGGCGATCAGGTCGGCGGTCAGCAGATCCTCGCGCAGCGGCACCAACACGCCGCCGACGCCTTCAATCAACACCAGGTCGAAGCGCCGGGCCAGCTGACGATACGCATGCTCGATCACTTCTGGCTCGATGGTCGCACCGGCCATCGGCGCGGCGAGGTGCGGTGAGGCCGGCAGGGGGAAGCAATAGGGATTTTGCAGCCGGGCGAGTTCCGGGTCATCCTCCAGCCCCCCAAGCCGCCGATGCATCACCAGGTCTTCGGGCGGGCACTGGCAGCCGGTCTGTACCCACTTCTGGGTGATGACGTTCACGCCTTGCCGCCGCAGGTAGCCGGCCAGGTAGCCGGTGATCAGCGTTTTGCCCACGCCGGTGTCAGTGCCGGAGATGAAGATGCCTTTCATGCTGTCCCCTCCTGCCGTTGAATGAATGGATGGTCGGATTAGTATTGTGAATAGTTAATTGTTAGTAGTTATTCTAATATACCGAATAATGACCTTTTTTGGCAACTATCCAACCATATATCCATCCACTCATTAACGCCCTTTACACAAAATGACTTGATAACTGGCTTGTATTTCACCATAACGCTCGCGGTAGGCGCGCTCGACCTGCTGAAGGCGACCCGGGGTCCAGTCGACTGCCGGGCCGCAGGGTTGACCGCGCGTGCCGGTGTAACGAATCGAGCGCAGCAAGGCGCCCAGGTTGGGGAAGGTGCGGGTGTAATGACGTTCATCCAGCTCATGGTGCCCAACGACGGTCTGCAGAATCGCATCAAGTGCATCACGATTCGCGAAACGACGGCAGCTCACCCCCACCGCGTCGCCGAACACCTCGCGCAACGCCCGGTCAAGCTCACGGTAGGTTTCCGGACCGAAGAAGGAAAAGGAGAGCGTGCCGCCGGGCGCGAGCAGGCCGGCCAAACTTTCCAGGCTGCGCGGCAGGTCGGTGAACCACTGGAAGGCGGCGTTGGAGGTGATGAGATCGTAGCGGCCGTCGTGGAAATCTTCCGCGTCGGCAACCCGGAAGGCGGCGCGGGGATCGGCGATCTTCCGCCGGGCCACCTGCAACATGGCGGCGGAGATATCCACTCCGAGGATCTCCGCCCGCGGGAAGGCAGCCAGCAGCAGGCGGGTATACAGCCCGGTGCCGCAACCGGGCTCCAGGATGGCGCGCGGCGACAGCGGGCCGGTGAAGGCGAGCAGCTCCTCCGCCGCACGGCGCTGCGGCTCCGCGTGGGCGTCGTATTGGGCGGCAATCGCCGAGTAGCTATCCGCGATCAGCGTGTCAGATATAACCAGGGAAATCCCTCCGATAGAAACGCCGCGTGTCCGGCAGCAGGCAACACCTGCAAGGCAGCGCCGGCGTCCTCCGCCAGCCGTTTGGCTTCCAGCGGCGGCGCGATGATGTCCTGCGCGCCGTGGACGATAGTCACCCCCGGCGGCAGCGCTTCAGGTTCCAGTGTAACCGCTGCCAGATACTGCAAACCTTCCAGCAGCTCAGCTTCCGCAAATTCCGCCAGGTAGGCCGGCTCCAGCGTGGCGCGGAAACGGCGGTATTCCTCGCGCTGCGCCGGCAGGAAGCACTGCCGGGAAAAGCCGGTCAGGCAACGCGCGCGGTCCCGTTGCAGTGCCCGCCGCATTTCCTCGATCTGTTCCGCCGGATAGCGGCGCCGGATGCCGACCAGCAGGACATGCTCGACCAGCGACGGATACCGGCGGGCGAAATGCGCGGCGGCGAAACCGCCGAGCGACCAGCCGAGCAACGTGACAGGCGCGCACTTGTGCTCTATCAAGAATTCGGCGAGGGAATCGATATCACCTGTCAGCAGGTTGCGCGGGCGGATAACATCGCCGGGCAAGGGCAGGCCGGCGAAGACGCGGGCATCGGTAGCCCAGCCGGGGAGGAGGACGACGGGGCGGCTGCCGGTTCGGCGTTCGTAGTGCCAGTCAGGAGAAGTCACCCAGCGCCTCCAGCACGGCCTGCAGTTGGGCGTCGGTATGGGCGGCGGAAAGGGAGAAGCGCAGGCGGGCGGCGCCTTCCGGCACGGTGGGCGGGCGCACCGCCATGACGCGGTAGCCGTTCTCCGCCAGGGCCGCCGACAACTCCAGCGCCCGCGCGCTTTCGCCCACTACCACCGGCACGATCTGGCACACGCCGCGCGCGTCCCAACCGCGCTCCCGCAAGGCCTCGCGGAAGCGCGCGGCCGTTGCCAGCACGGCGGCGCCCAGCCCGGGTTGCTCGCGGCAGACGCGTAAGGCCGCCAGGTTCGCGGCGATGATGACGGGCGGCAGTGCGGTCGTGTAGATGAAGCCGCGGGCGGCGTTGACCAGGTAATCGGTCACCACTCGCGAGGAGGCCAGGTAGGCGCCCAGCCCGCCCAGCGCCTTGCTGAAGGTGCCCATGATGAATTCCACGTGATCCGTCAGGCCTTCCGCGCCCACCAGTCCCTGTCCGTGGGCGCCGAACACGCCGGTGGCGTGCGCCTCGTCGACATACAGGCGGCACTCGTAGCGATCCTTCACCTCGACGAGCTGCCGCAGCGGCGCGCAGTCGCCGTCCATGCTGAAGACGGACTCGGTGACCACCAGCGCGCGGCTATACTGGTCCCGGTGTCTCGCGAGCAGGGCGGCCAGGTCGTCGGGATCGTTGTGCCTGAACCGGATGAGCTTCGCCCGCGAGAGCTGTATGCCGTCGAGCAGGCTGGCATGACTCAACGCGTCGGCGAAGACGGCGTCGTGACGGTCGACCAGCGCGGGAATGACGGTGGCGTTCGCCTGGAATCCGGAGGTGAAGACCAGCGCGGCTTCGGTTGCTTTGAAGGCGGCGGCCGCCTCCTCCAATTCATGATGGATGGCCAGGTCGCCGCTCATCAGCCGCGAGGCGCCGGCGCCGACGCCATAACGCGCCAGTGCATCCTGCGCCGCGGCCACTACGGCGGGGTGGCCGGACAGCGCCAGGTAATCGTTGGAGGAAAAGTCCACGAACTCGCGACCGTCAATCACGGCGCGGGCAGGCGCGCGATCATCCAGCGGAGCGAGCCGCCGCCGGGTCTGCTGCGCTTCACGCTGATCTAAGTAGCGGGTCAGCTCGTCCATGCGGTGCGAATCTCCTTAATCATGCGGTAATCCTCCTCGACGGAGCGCCCGCGCTGCGTCAGGTAGCCGCCGATGATCATGCCGTTGGCGCCGGACAGGAAGGCCGTCGCCTGGAATTCCTTCAGCACGCTTTCCCGCCCGCCCGCCAGCTTGATGATTTTGTCCGGCAACAGCAGGCGAAAGACCGCCACCGTCTTCAACACCTCGATGGGACTGATCGGCTCGTTGTCCGCCAGCGGGGTGCCGGGGATGGGCATCAATGCGTTGATGGGCACCACGTCGACGTTCAGCTCCCGCAGGGTCAGCGCCATGTCGATGCGGTCCTCCCGCGTCTCACCCAGGCCGACGATGCCGCCGCTGCATACCGAGAACCCCAGCGCCTTGGCGTCGCGCACGGTGCGCACGCGATCGTCGAAGGTGTGGGTGGTCACAACCTGCGGGAAGAAGCGGCGCGAGGTTTCCAGGTTGTGCTGGTAGCGGGTGACGCCGGCATCGCGCAGGCGCAGCAACTGCTCATGCGTCAGGCAGCCGAGCGAGCCGCAGATCTCGATGCCCACCTCCGTGCGGATGGCGGCGGCGCCGGCGAGCACCGCGTCGTATTCCTGGCCGGTCAGCGCGCGACCGCTGGAGACGATGCAGAAATGGTCGCTGCCGATCTCGCGCGCCCGCCGGGCAGCCTCCAGCATCGTCTGCTGATCGACCAACGGGTATTCCGGAGACAGGGTTGCGTAATGGGCTGACTGCGCGCAGAACTTGCAATCCTCGCCGCAGCGTCCCGAACGGGCATTCAGCAAGGTGCATAACTCGAGCTTCATGCCGGCGTGCTCGCGCCGCGCGCGGTCGGCGCGGGCAGCCAGTTCCGCCAGCGGCAGCTCATATAACTTCAGGGCGTCTGTTTTCTGCATCGGGAGACAGCTTCCGGAGAAAAGATGGTGCTTATCAGCAGAGATTGTATCGGCGCGCTCTCACAGTTGTCAAGGAATGCAAGGGAAGGTTGGCCGCCTGGCCGGTAGTTAAGAAAGCGCTAAGCGACAATCACTTTGTATGAAGGAAATACCATAACAGCCTGTCTTTCGGATTGTGTTTGCTCATGCGCGTGATATACTGATCGTGAAAGCATACTGTGGTGACCCGCACCGGCAACTGTCGCGGACATGTCTCGGACTATCGTCTCACATGGGGCTGTAGGCTGAACGATCGGTGGCGATCTTCCCTACAGCCATTGTTGTTCTTGTAGGGCCTGCGGCCCATCGCCTGCCTGACGGCGCCGGCATCGAGAGTATCGTCATTCGATAAAGGGATAGGGATGCTGCATCAAGATCAAGAGACCAGGGTATTTTCCAACGAACCGCTCGTTGAGCAGGTGATCGGCATGGGACTGGCAGCCGGGCGGGGAGAGCGTTTCCGGCCGCTCACCTTGAAGGCCAAGGGCTATCTGCGCGCCAAGGCGGCCGTGCGGTTTCTCGGCCTGCGCGTGCTGGACTGGCTGGTGCGCACCCTGCGCGACCAGGGCATCACCGATTTCGTGATGGTCACCAAGGGCAAGGAGAATCGTTACCAGGTGAAGAGCATCGCCGGGTACGGCGAATCGATGGGCGTGCGCATCCGCTACTCCCCCGTCCGTTACGATCGCGAGAACACCGGCAGCGCCGATGCGCTGCTGACGAACCTGGATAACTTCGACATTCACGGCACCGTCTTCGTCTTCCCGACGGATTCCGTGCTGGACATCGACATGCCGGCCATGCTGGCGGCACACCGGAAGAGCGGCGCGCTGGTTACCATCGCCAGCGCACACCAGCCGGCGGAGATCATCGCCGAGCGCTACGGGCTGATCGACTGCGCGGAGGACGGCCGCGTGCGCGGTTTCCTGGAGAAGCCGCCGCTGGAGAAGATCCACGCGTTGTATGGGGTGAAGGGGCAGGCCCACCCGCCGCTGCCGCCGCTGCCCACCAATGCCGGCTTCTACCTGATCGATGCGGCGGCGCTGCGCGAGGTGGCCAAGCACCCGGAGATCGCCATGATGCGCAAGCAGCGCTTCGACATCGGCGGCGACATGCTGCCGTGGCTGGTGCTCAACGGCTACCCGGTCTACGTGTATGAGATCGGCCGCATGGGCGACCTGGGCAACATTCCGAGTTACCTGGAGACCATGCGCGACGCGCTCCACGGGCAATTCATTTCGCTGAACGCGCAGCTGGCGCATTCCTACACCGGTTCCGACCGGGTGATGATCGACGAAGAATCGCTGGAGATGACCGACCCGGTGAGCAAGCTGACGCTGGCGGAGAAGATCAAGCGCAACCTGGTCACCATCCGCCCGCCGGTGCGCATCGGCAAATACGTCCGCATCTATCCCGGCGTTATCCTGGAGGAAAGCAACGTCGACGACGATTGCGAGATCTTCGAGGACACCACCATCATCCGCTCCTCCATCGGCGCCGGCTCGGTGATCGGCCCCTATTCATATATCGAGGATACGCTGACCGGCATCATGGTTGAGTTGAGCTCCACACGCGAGCACCCTATCCTGCTCAAGCGCTACGTGGCCATCGGCGACGAGGTGGTGGTGCGCGGCGGGGTGACGCTGACCGACTCGGTGACCATCCACCCGCGGCTGAAAGTGCCCTCCGGCGTCCGCATCCCCGCGCGCACGGACGTCGAGAGTCCGGAGCAGATGCTCGAGTATTTGTAAGAATGCAAAATGTGACGGGGTATCGACAGGCTTGCCGATACCCGGTCACATTTTACATTCACTCGTTACGCCGCCTTGTGTTCGCCCCACCGATCCTCGCCGGTCACCATCGGCAGATCAGGCATGGCCGCCCATTCCGTCAGGCTGGCTTGATAGAGGCGGACGCGGGGGTAGCCCAGCAGGTATTTCAGCATGAACCAGATGGCCGAACCCTCGCGCCCGGTGATGCAATAGGTGATGATCTCTTTTTCCGGCGTGATGCCGCTGCTCTCATACCGCCGGCGCAACTGGTCCAGCGGGTGATAGGTGCCGTCACGACTGAAATCCCACATGTAGTTGTGCAGGATGGCGCCGGGGATATGCCCCAGGCGGATGGTCGGGCCGGTCTCGCCGGTATACAGGTCAGGCGTGCGTGAGTCGACGAGGACGACATCCGGCTGGTACATGTGATCGCGGACGTAGCGCCAGTCGGCGAACTGCGCTTCGTCGAAACGCACCGGGTATTCGACAGCATAGATCTCCGGATACAACTGCGTCAATGGACGGTTCTCCGCCATCCACTTCTTGATATGCCCATCGAGAATCATGAATTCCTGGTGTCCGGTGACCGCTAGCGACCAGGCGGTATATGAGGCACTCAGGTGGTCATCCGGGCTGGTGGCATGCAGCACCACCGGCGTGGCATCATCGATCCCGAGCCGTCCGAAGATCGCCCCCAGCACCGGCAAATCATGCATCCGGCACGGCACCCCGCCTCCGGTCATGCGCAGTGTCTCGATATGTACGAACTGCGCGCCTGGAATGTGATTTTCTTCGTACAATGCGAAACTGCCGCGATTATCGATGATGCGCAGCTTCGCCTGCCCAAGCTGCCCTGCCAATAAATCCGTGGATATGATGCCCGCCATGCCAAACCTCCCGTCCGTTGATGTCAGGTTCAGTATAACGTCCCCCACCCTCCATGAATGTCAACAGCATATGGCATCGTGCCGCGCGCGCCGGGGTTTACAAACAAACCTCATCCAGCTATAATATCTGGGTCAGTCGTCATGGGGCGTTGGTCTATCGGTTAGGACGACGGCCTTTCAAGCCGTAGATGATGGGTTCGATTCCCATACGCCCTACCAACATTGCCGCCGGAGGTTACTCTCCGGCGGTTTTCTCGTTGGTGGGAGATATTTCGCCTCGCCACTCCCTACCTTATACATGCAAAGCGAAATCACCGTACAGCAAAACCGTGGACGACCCCAACCCGCAAAATCCCCGTCTTCGCCTTCTCAGCGCCCATTTCTCTCTCTGTCTCTCTAAAAACTGAAGACGACCCCCCTTGGTCGTCCACAGTTTTTTTCACGCTCAAAATGGCGGAAAGCGCTCGGAGGGTTCGAGGTTGGTGAATGGAGGAGCAATTGTTATTTTGTTGTATAATCTGTATAGCTATCGGTTTAGAGTGAAGAGCTAAACGGCACGTGGCAGGAGAAACGTTCATGACGCAACAGGTCTGGCAAATCGCCGCCGGGGAGAGTGGGCGCTACTACGATCAGCTCTTCCTCGACCACGACATCATGTTCCTCGGGCCGGGGCGATTCGGCGAGTTCAGCATCACCTACGCCAACGCCGTCAGTCGCTCTGACTATCGGTGCCTGAAGGATTTCCGCGACGGTATTCAAACCGGAGATGTGGTACTGCTTCGCAAGGGGCGGCAGGTGCGGGCCATCGGCCTCGCGGTCGCCGGGTACCAGTTCTTCGAGCAACTCGACGACATCTACGGGTGGGACTTACAACATCTTCGCCGCGTGCGCTGGCAGCCGCAGCTCGAAAGTGCGCTGGTGGGGTTGCAGTTCGGCGCGGCCCGCATGCCCACCCTGACACGGGTGCTGCAGGAGTCGTTACGTGCGGCCATCGAACCGTTGATCTCTCAGTGCGTTTCCCAATACCCACAGGACTTGCTGCCTCTCCCGCCCGCACCCACAACGCCGTTGAGTTGGGATGAGGTGAAGCAGGAACTCTACCTGCGCGGACTGCGTTATGACGCAGCGGAGAAGACCGTCGGCGTGCTGCAACATATCGCCCGGCTGTCTGAATGGTATGCCGACAATTGCCGCCCGCTCTCGCGTCCGACAGAGCACGAAGTCGTCGCGCACATGGTCATCCCCCTGCTGATCGCTCTCGGGTGGTCGGAGCAGCAGCTCGCGGTCGAGTGGCAGCACATCGACCTGGCTGCCTTTTGGGGGATGCCACCTGCGACCGCGAACTGCGTCCTTGTCTGCGAGGTCAAGGGGCGGGGTCGTGGGCTGCAGGATGTCATCGATCAGGCCGACCGGTACGTGAAGGAGCGGAAACTCACCGGCTGCCGCCGTGTCCTCGTTACCGACGGTACCTGCTACTACCTCTACGACCGCGACGGCGACGTCCCGGTCGGCTACTTCAACGTCCACCGGCTACGGACAACCCATATCGCCCCTGCCGGAACCAACGCCATCGACACCATCATTGCGCTGACCCCGGCAGGCATCCACAACCCCATCCCACAACCGCTACCCCCGACGGCGACTATCACGGCGTCGATACCGATGATCAAGCGAATCGGCGGCGGCTAAGGGGGAAGGCATCCTTGTTACTTTCGGAAGTAGGTCATGCCATCACCTGCTTCTGCACGCCAGAAGACCCATGAGTCGTTTCGGCGTTGAATTACAGACCAGAGCAACAGACCGAAGAAGAACCCGGCTTGTTGCTCGTTCCGGTTACAGGCATGGTACAGCGCGATATACGGTTTTTGCCAGACCGTGCCGGGGATAAAACTCGACTTCACCATCTCTTTCGCTTTGTCGCAGTAGTCATTCAAGGCATCGACCACAGCTTGATAGTCGGCAGGAGAGAGATTCCTCATCCACCGGTTATAATCAGACCGGTGCGGGATGTTGGTCACCTCATTGCGATCAACGTTGTACAACATACGGGTTCCTCCTCGATATAGTTTCATCGCGCATATAAACGTCTGACTTCGCGATTTTTGTCCGCCAGGCGGGAGAATTTTTCACACCGCTCGGAGAGCACCCGCTGAAAGCCATCCGCATTGGTATATACGATTTTTTTCTGGAATCTTATAATTAGCGCACCTTGAGCGACTGGCGTATTATATCGTCGATGGTCGCCAGCGTCGTTGTAGTCGAGTAGGTTGAAGGCAGTAGATGGCGATCACTGACCGCACGAGAAAAATACTCTGGGCGTGATCCGGCAATCAATGTGCTTTATGCCGGTGTGAACCGATCATGCCGTCTGTGGCAGCGGGCGACCGGGATGCCGTCGTCGGGGACGAGTGTCATATCGTTGGGCAACATCATACTTGACCATGACTCATGCGATGGCTATATTTAGTATGCTCGGTATCTGCCGGACAACACAATAGCCCGTACGTAGGTATCGGTTCGCAGTTGGCGTGGGCTCTCTCGACGTGGGCAATTGCCGCCGTCTCGTTGAAGATCAAGGTCAAACTCAGCGGAAAGGTGGTCACTATGCTTAACGTTATCGGTTGTATGTGCCTGATGGTGGGAATCCCGCTCGTGGGGCGGTCAGGAAGATTGGCAATTCCCATAGTTGGGGGAGAGAAGATTCGTGGCTGACCGACGGTATCATTTGAAATATGGGACAGAGCGGGAGGGGAGGTCACGCCTCCCCCGCCCCACCAATTATATAACCTGATGTCCCAGTGTCATTTCGTGCCAACAACAATGCCCAAATCAACTCCTCAAACGTCAGCCTATCAACCACATTCTCGAAAACGGAGTGCTCCCGACCCGCATCCAGCTGTTCCAGGCAGAACTCGAAAGTGGTGGCATCGAAACGCGGACGGTTCTCTTCCCATTTGTCGCGGCTCATATCTTTCATCTGCGTTCTTCCTTTTCGGGTCATGAGCGGAATTGCTCGTGGTCAGTTTGCTGTCGGTATCGCCGGCACATTGAACACCTGTCGTTGCTCATCCCAGCGCATGGGGAAGGTGCGGGAGAGGCGTTTGAGATTGATTGCCGGCGGGCAGTGGCCTACCATGATGGCGTCGATGATATCTGGGGCCAGCAGCGTCAGGCGAATGGTGCGGGCGACGTAGGGGATATCCATCCGCACCGCTTTGGCCAGCGCGCCCACCGTTGGATAGGTGCCGTTATCTAGCAATGCCTGCCAGCGGTAGCCTTTGGCAATGGCCAGTGCGACCGGATCGGCGGTGATGTCTCGGCGCGCGAATGCCGCTTCGCTCCCCGTGGGCAGGATAATCTGCTTCCGCCCCTGGCGTTTCGTCAACGTCATCGGGATATGCACCAGCATGCCCCCGTCCATACTATCCAGTGCCATCTCGCTCATCGGTTAGGCTTCCCCCTGTAATTCGCTCATCAATGAATAGAGCCCATCAGCGTGCATCTGCACATCCAATCCTTGTTCCGATACCGTCACTTGCTTCACCATCAGTTGGAGTAACCGTGTTTGCTCCGCTGGGAATAACTCATCCCACACGCCATCCAGTTGGCCGAGTTGCAGCGCCACGTCCTGTTCCGGCAATGGACTATCACCCAATGCTTGTGTTTTCCGTGCCGTTACCGCAATCATCTCCGGTGTCGTGAAGAATCGTCGGAGCTGCGCGACTACGGCCTGTTCGATCTCCCCTGCCGGAATGCTTTTCACCGGACAGGTCGAGTAGCCGAATTTCGAGGCATGATTACACAGGTAATATCGGTACTGCTTACCGGCTTTCTGCGTGTAGGTCATGCCCATCGAGGCATCGCAGTGCCCGCAACGAATAATGCCTTTCAACAAGGATGGCGCCTGCAGTTTAGTGCGCCCGGCACGTGAGTGCTGGTCTTGCGCCAAGATCGCCTGCACGTGATCCCACTGTTCACGGGTGATAATCGCGTCATGCTCACCAGGGTAGATTGCGCCTTTATGCGTGATCTCACCCAGGTAAATGCGGTTGGTGAGAATGCGGTACAGGTACATTTTGCTGATGGGCTGCCCCGGTCGGCGTTTCCCCTTCGCCGTCGTCCAGGATTTTGTGGTGTGCCCTTCGGCATTGAGTTCCTGCGAGAGCTTGGTGGTGGAGCGGTCGCGAATGAAGCGGGTGAAGATCTCGCGGACTAATGTCGCCTCCCGTTGATTGATCACCAGCTTGCGGTTCTTCACATCATACCCCAGCATCAGCGGGCCACCCATGAACATCCCTTTCCGTTTCGAGGCGGCGAATTTATCGCGGATGCGTTCCCCAATCACCTCGCGCTCGAACTGGGCAAATGACAGCAATATATTCAGCGTCAATCGTCCCATCGAGGTGGTGGTATTGAAGCTTTGCGTCACCGAGATGAAGGTGACGTTGTGCCGGTCAAACTGTTCGACGAGTTGCGAGAAATCCAACAGCGAACGGGAGAGCCGGTCGATTTTATAACACACGATGCAATCGACGTTGCCAGCCTCGATATCCCGGAGCAACTGCTTCAGTGCGGGGCGTTCCAACGTACCGCCGGAATAGCCACCATCATCATACCGTGCCGGAAGGGCCACCCAGCCTTCCGCCCGCTGGCTAGCGATATAGCTTTCGCCAGCTTCCCGTTGGGCATCCAGGCTATTGAATTCCATCTCCAGGCCTTCTTCCGTGCTTTTACGGGTATAAATGGCACAGCGCACTTTAGGAGTGATCGCCGGCGTTACTGCAGTTATTGTCATCGTGTCTGCTCCTTTCCCTGCGGGCGCAGCCCAAAGAAGGCCCACCCATTCCAGTGTTGTCCGGTAATGACCTTGGCCACCGCAGTGAGCGAGCGGTATGGCAGACCATCCATCTCATACCCCCGTGGGGTGACCAGCACATGATAGGTCTGCCCTTGCCACTCGCGCACGAGCCGTGTGCCGGGGAGCAGCCGATTTGCCTGCTCCCCTTTCATCTGCTGCTTGACCCGGCGCGATTGCACGCCGTGATCATCATGGCCGGTCGCCTCCAGCAGCGTGGCCATCTGCACCCGTGTCTCCTGGGCCACGCCACCATAGGCAATCTCCTGCAGCCGGTAGATCAGCCGGTTTTCGAGATTGGTGCGATTATAGGTTGGCGGTTTGCCGCCGATGAGTATTTCCCACCTCGCCTTGAGCGCGTCCATCGGCAAGGTTTTGATCTCGGTGATTTGCCGCAATAATCGGGGCGGCGTTGTCTGTTGGGTCATCTGGTTGATGCCTCCCTCCTCTCTGGTTCGTTGTGCCAATGAATGCTCTCGTTCGAGACAAAGTCAAGGCATCGTCCACGGTTGCACTGCCGCGAGACTGAAGTCGTTGCTGCCGGCGAACAAGCGCCAGGGCAAGGAGTTGTGCGACGCCCGCGAGGCGTGATGCTGATGACTCGGCTGGTCGGTGGGTTACCTGCATGTCGTATGCTCTACCCGCTGGCCTGCTGCATCGTCGTCCCCATCGATGCCTTCAGCATCGGCTCCCTGTTCGACTGGAATTTGCCGACAGTACCAGGTCGCAATCTCGGACAGCATCTGCTGTTCGGAGCGGGTAAAGGTCGCCAGCATCCATGGCACCTGATCACAGAGCTGCCACACTAACGCTTCACGAGTCAGAGACAACTGCGCCATGCGCTGTTTATGTTCTTCGAGGTAGGCTTGTGCGATGCGCAATGATTTGCGCAATTCTGCCCGCTCGGAAGCCGTATACTCAGAGCGCGCCTTCTGCGTGAGCCGTTCCACGGATCGGATCAGTTTGGCATGCCACGCCAGCCCATCCAGCCGTGGCGCTAATCCCTCCTGCCAGCGGGTGAGAATGAGGTTGGCGATCATCGGAGAGGTTAGCAGGTACTCAATCTCCTCTGGCAGTGCTTTCTGTGGCATGCTACGCCGGTCTGCAGGGAGACAAGTCAGGTACCAGGCCCAGATCAACTCGTCGAACAGGTGCTCCAGTTTCTCTTCCGGAGTATTCAGCATCAATCACTCCTCTCGTTCGGTTGCGCCGATAACAGCCACAGCACTATTCAAGCGGCATGCGTTGGTGGCAGATTTTCAGTAATTCATCCGTGATCGTTTTCGGCAATTTAATCCCGGCCAATGCTCCATCAGCCAGCAACGCTTCAGCCGGATCACCATTCCAGTGCTGTATCAGATCGGCAATGGTCCGTTGGCTGAAACGCTGTGTTGCGTCATCTACTACAGCATTCATCCAATCGGCATACATGCGATAGGTCGCGTGGGCCAGTTGAATGCGCCGTGTGCCATAGAGACGGCGTAACAGATCCATCTCGGCATGCCAGCGCGCAATGGTCTGGGGCCTGACCGGCTCCGGCCAGATACTCTGTTCATACGCCTCGACGGTATGCGGCTGAAACACGGCCAGTCTTGCGTTCCATTGCGCGCTGTCTTCTTTCACCTCCTGTTCATCGACTGTCTCACCATCTTCTGGTAGCCATTGACGGCGTAGCTTACGTACCGTGGTCACACTGGCGCCGGCAAGTCGGGCAATAGTCCTCAAGCCGAGTGGCTCACCGCGCGAACGAAGGGTTTCGACCGCTACCAGCACCCGGGCCTCCGCGTCCACCTGCCGTGAGACATTGGTGGCATTGTCAGCCGGCATGGGCGGTCCCCGCCGATTTGGCCGCACGGATAATTTGCTGCACACGACGCTGGCTTAACGCCACCATCTCGGCAATCTCACTTGTCCCAATCCCTGCCTGATGCAATTGCACGACGCGTTGCCGCGTTCGGTCCGCCTGGGGTTCCGCTGCCGGCACCCAGAGATGGCCGTTGAAATGGCGCTGCACTTCCGCCAGTAATCCCGGCGGTAATACCTGTTTGGCATTGTGATAGCTTGTCGTTGTCCGCATGCTCTCCTCACCTTCTCATCTGCACCATACCACCAGTGCGTTATCGCTGGCAGCGACGATGGACATGACGTGATGGGCATCAGTCATGCCATCCTGAAAAACCACGCTCCTAACCGTTACATAAACGGCGAAACAGAAAAGTGACGATTGATCGCGCAACTTTTTTTGCGCCGTGACGCTGCGATGGAGCGCGCGCACATCTCTGCCGGGTGATCAGGCGCTGACGCCTCCCCCACCTCTCTCATATGCGATAAATCGCCAGTTTACTGAAAAATGAGCGAAAAATATTTTACGGCGGGTGTCGGCGATGATTCGCCTCCGTGGTCCTCTGACCCGAAGCAGTCTTCTCCCAGAAGCGAAAAGCGCCAGCCCAGTTCGGTGTCCTCAGTAAGTTACATAAACGGGAGCAGCCAAAAGTGACGACACAAATATGCAAAAGTCGCCGTAAAACGCAACTTTATTTGTCGGCCTTCTCCCCGATACCTACGCTGTGGATGGCGAATGTGTCAGCGATTGACCGGGAAATTTCACGTCAACGGACATCATTCTCGCCCAATCTACGATTTCGCTGCTTCAGCATCTCGGAATGAATTCAGCGTAGGTCACTAACGAGCCGGCATGCCGAATTCGCAAAGCCTCGCTGGCGATCCTGCACAGCGTCCCCTGCATCTCTCTATATATGCGAATGCCCCAGTTATTTTGCAGACCCATCAAATGCTTGCATGTGGCGAAATTCTCCTGAAACAAACTTTCGTTTGCTTATTACCAATTGTTGTGCTACAATGCTTGCTCTCACTATTTCAGCGAAGGAGACTGCGTATGACCCGTTGGAACTATGTCCATGCCGACCAGGTGCTGCCGGCACGGCTGGTCAAGGAGATTCGGCAATATGCCACCGGACTGCTCTACATCCCGACCGACCAGGCCTTGACCAGCCAACGGACCGCGATACGCATCCGTGCGCTCAAGGAGCAAGGCTTCCGCAACTGCCAGATCGCCCGCATCCTGGATATCACACCTCGGCATGTCTGTGGTGTCCTTCGCCGTTTCCAGGAAGCAAAGAGAATGACAACGCCCGCCAGCACGACCATTGGCAATACGCCGCAGGCGGGTCATGGGGAAGGTGGCGAAACACCGCCCTCCCCCCGCCTGTAAACATCCAAATGACCAGCGGATGCACACAGGCTACAAATATCTATATACGCAGCGGCGCGTAAATATGTCCGATGGTATAGCACGTGTGCTGATGCTTCATCCCCTATCTCTCTATATGTCAGGGAGCGACAATTTTTTGCAGGACGACTGTTTACGAGGTGCGGCATGCTGAATCGACAGGAGCACTACTGGGTGGAGTGTTGGCGACGGTCGCAGTCCGTGCCACCGGATGCTTCATGCCGACAGCCGGTCGTCCGTCTGGGCGCGATGACCCATGGACTGTATGCCGCGCGCATATTGAATGCGGAGGAGCGGGCACTGGTCGCGGACTGCGCACCGCTGCTTGCGCAGTTGCGGGCGGAGTTCCCCGGACAGGAAGAGCGCATCGAGCTGCTGCAGATCTACTGGCTCTTTCTCTTCCGCGCGGTGCAGGCCGGACATGGGAAAGCTATCGAGCGGTCGGGACGGGCGATTCGCACCCATCTCAAAAAGATGCGTCGACCAGGCCAGCCGAAGCCGGCACACCCGACGAATGCCTGGGGGCCGGAGGAACAGCAGGCCTGGAAGCTGAAATTGCTGGCGGAGATCAAAAAGCGCCAAAACATTGCAATAAATGATGGGGGCGACCCGGCGCAGCACGCGTGAACAGGCGCCCGCGCGTCGGAGACATTGCAAGCAATGGGCATTGGTTGCACTCTCACCAAACGACAACACCGGCTCCCTGGCGGGGGAACCGGTGTCAAGGTCTGCCATGGTCGATGGCGGAAGGTTATGTAACCATCATGAGTATAACACAAACGGCGGTATTGCACCAGCCCGCCACGGGGTTGGTTGAGCGCATCTGCACATCCGCGGAGGGGCAGCTTGCCATCAATCGGACAGAATGTTTGTTGGATGTGATTAACGGCTATCCGGTCGTGCTGCGTCGTTTTTATCGTGACCATAAGACACAGCAAGAACAGACGGCGACCCATCGCATCATTCCCGACGATATTCCTGCAGCGCTCTTTACCATGCTGTATGGTGATGCCACCTGGTTGCCGGCTGGCATGGTTCGCGTATTGGGCACCAGTGAAGAGCGCGAGCGTATCTACCTGCAGCGCGTTGACCCCACCAGCCAGCGCCTGTGTGTGATTCCGGAATATGCACCGACCCCACGCACGCGCTGCTTCGCTTATGATTTCGACGGTCCCAACCATAGTAACCCGTTGAAGGATGCACTCGGCAGCGCGATGGCGACGTATAAATACCTGACCGGCCAGGGGATTTTGGCGTACCTAGTGCGGTCACACAGCGGGCAGGGGTATCATCTCTGGGTGTTCCTGGAGACCGAAGTGGACAGCCGTGTGGCACGGCATCTCGCCACGCACCTGTTGGCCGGCGCCATGGTGGATGCCGGCGAGCGTGCCAAGGTCGAGATCAATCCCAAGTGGCATGAGCCTCGTTCCCAGGGGTATTCCCTGACACTGCCGTGGCATGCCGGGGCCATGCCGGAACACAATATGTTGTTCGATCCCGGCACCGGACACTCCCTGTCGTTGCCACCTGGTGGCACCTTTGCCCGCCTGCCGTATGCACGCGTCTGTGATCTGCTGCTGCAGTTCCCACCCGTGCCGAGTGACGAGGACGAGCGCCGGTGCGGTGCCGCCAACCAGCTACTGGGCAACACCGAGTCGAATACCGAGTTCTCGTCGTGGGTGCAACAGATTGGCGGACATGAAGGCTTGATCCAGCAGGTATACGGGCCATATCTCACCGGTCGTCTGAGTCAAGGGAAATGGCTGGAATGCCGTGATCCAGCCTCGCCAACCGGGGATCGCACGCCCAGTGCCCGAGTGAATCCGAATACCGGTTGGTTTCACTCATTCCGAGGGGAGGGACGTGAAGCCAGTATCTTCCAGATGATGGTCGAACTCGGACAGGCGTCCAGCAAGGCGGAGGCCATGCGCATTGCGGAGCAGGTGACGGGGCAGAAGCTAGCGTCATCACCACACGGGATCTCCGCCCCGTTTGGCACACGGATGATGCCCTGCGAGGAAATCGAGCCGCCCACCTTGACACCGCTGACCATGAAGGAGGCACGCGACCGCCTGAAGCAGATTGTCTCCCAACAAACGGTGCCATTGATGCAACGGCATGCACAGAGCGTGAACCTGATCCGCGGGGGCACCGGCATTGGGAAAAGCACACAGTTCGGGCAGCTCTTTGCCGCCATCGCCACGTGCCAAGTGCTCGATCAACATGACACGCCAATGCGCGCTGTGTATGCGACCCATAGCCGAGCAAAGATTGATGAACTGGTGGACGAGTACTTAATGGGTTCAGATGGATTGCTCTTGCCTGGCGTGGCGATTGCCTATCCCCGGTCTCCCGATGAAAAGGACTTCGGGTACTGCCGGCGCTACAAACAAGCGGAAGCCCTGACCAAGTGCAATCAGTCGGTCAATGCTTTGCTCTGTATTCCCTGCCAAAAGAAGATGCGCGAGAAGGCCAACGCGAAGTGGGAGGCCATGACACCCAAAGAACGACGGAAGAAACCGTTCGAAACCCTCCTCACCCCCTGTCCGTATCAGGAAAATCGCAAAGCACTGAAGGAAGCGCGGGTCGTCGTCGGCGTGCGGCATTCCTTTCAGCACGGCGGGAAACTGCTGGAGGATTTTAACCTAATCGTGATCGACGAGCAATCCGAAGAGGCGTTTTTCCAGACCACCCACGTCAGTGCGGCTGCTTTGAGTGTGTGGGAACATCGCATGGCCCAAAAGGAGGAGACGGCCGCCGTGCTCTTTCCGGTGCTCACCGCGATGAAGCATGCGCTGGTGGCCGGTCCGGCGGAAGGATTTGCCCATGTGAACCATGCGCTGCCGTTGCTACCGATCCTCCAGCAACTCGACCCGGAGATCGGCACCAAGCTATATGCGCTCCATGAGCACTTGCAGGAGATCAAGTGGGAGGGGCATCACGCCGGCATCCCGGAGCAGGCGATTATGGGCACCTTTGTGGATCTGCCCACCAGCGAGGAAATCTGGGACGGTAAGGAGGCCATTCCCATGCGCGGTTTACTGGCGCTGGTGGAGACACTGCGGGCTGAAGCCCAGGCCGATCATGCCATCCGTGACACGCGAGTCTGGGTGCGGCTGCCCTATGGCAATGATCCGGGCGGGATCATGCTGGTGGCACCGCGCGCCCATCTGATCGAGAGCTTGAAGAAACGGGTGACCGTCTTCCTCGATGCTACGGCCTATGTGCCGATTATGGACCGGCTGTTTGGCGGGGAGCTGACAGTCTACCCGATCCCGGTGCAGCCAAAGATGCATGTGCAATTCTTCGGCGATGCGCTCTACCGCTGGCAGGACATGAAGGAGGGGGAATGGCGCTGGGAGACGCTGAAACACGATCTCCAGCGGAAGTGTGCCCGGTTCAACCGTGTATTGGTGCTCGGTGAATATGCCGCCAGAGAAACCATCGAGCGGTTACTCCCGCAAATCGAGGTCGAACATTGGTTCAGCGGGGAGATGGCCGGGACGAACCGGTATACGGACTGCGATGCGATCATCTGTATCGGCCATCCTCGCGAGCCGGTCGATGAACTGGTCTACCGTATCGCCGCACTGCGCTGGTCTGACGACCTGGCAGGCGCACTCCCGGCGGACAGGCCGGACCTCTTTGCCAGCGAAGAGATCCTGGTGCCGGTGCCAGGATATCGAGACACCAAGGACCGGCGCTGGGGGAGGATCACCAAGTATCCTGCCGATCCCGATGTGCAACAATATGCGCGGCACCGTTTTTCGACGAACGTGACCCAGGGAGTCGGCCGTATCCGTCCGGCGGAAGCTGACTACTCGAAACAGGTCTTTCTCTATATCGGGGAACCGGTGCAGGAGATGCCGGTGGACCGGTTGATGACGCTGGAACGCTCCATGCGTGAGGAAGATCCGGAGTATTTACGGGCACATCCTTATCGCCGGAAACGCGGTCAGGAGGAGATGCCGCACCTCGCGAAGCCGGATCGCAAAGCGGCATCCTTTGCGAAATATCTCCAGGTGGGAGAGGAACTACGTGCCGAAGGGAAGCCAGTCACCGTGTATACCTTGCAGCAGCGTATCGGCGGCAGCACGCGCACCGCGGCGCAGTATCTGGCGCGGGTGCTGGAGGCGCTGGCCATTCGTCAGGGGAATCGCCAGGCGATGTTCGCGGAATTGAGCAGCATCGTCGATCCCGAGCATGCCGGTGCCTGGGCACATCTGGCCTATCGACAGGCTGAGGAGGAATTCCCCGTTATCCTGCCCCTCCTGGAAGGACTCAAAGCCCAGGACTGGGAGAAGCGCTGGCTCCGTGTGGCGTATTATGCGGCCCATGTGCGGGGCACGCCACCGTGTAACGCGGCGAATTTTGCCCGCGCGAAGGCGGTCTTCGCTGATGATGAGGCGCGTTTTCGCCGCTGGGCGGACCAGCATCAGGAGATGTGGGCGCACGCCATCCCTGCTGATCCAGCGAGAGATACGCCCCCAGAACTGACCGCAGTGGACTGGGCTGATCAGGCTTTCACGATGTGGTGGGGATCACTTTCCCCGGAGATGGCGGCTGCTGTGGTCGCGGATAAAATGCGGTTATTTTGAGCGTGGCAGGGGGTGTGATACACCTTTTCCTTTTGGTGCCTATTCCCCCTATATATATTAAGGGGAAAAATCGGCAAAAGGAAAAGGTGTATCACACCCCCTGTAGCCCAGCGATGAGTGATTTATAATCGCTCCAGCGCCTCTTCCAACGCACCATCTACCAGGTGCGTATAAATTTCCGTCGTAGCGATCTGCCGGTGCCCGAGGGCGCGTTGCACCACCAGCAGGTCATTGGTCCGCGCATACAACCGCGTGGCGAAGGTGTGGCGCAGGCTGTGCGGCGTGAGTGGTTTGTCAATGCCGGCTTCCCGTAGCCAGTATTCGAGCCGGTAGGCGATCTGCCGGGGTGAGAGGCGGGTGCCACGCTGGCTGATGAAGAGTGCAGGACACTGTTCGGTGCCCTGCCGTACCCGCCATTTGAGATACGTCCGTATGATGCCACGCAGGCGTGTATGGAGGAATTTGACCTGCGGTACACCGCCTTTTGCCGAGCGGACATGCAGGTGTTTGGTCTCCAGGTCGATGTCCTCGAGATTCAGGTCAACCAGCTCCTGCAACCGTATCCCCGTGCCAAGGAAGATCTCCAATATGATACGGTCTCGTTGGGTGACATCACCGGTATGTCCCTGCAGCACCTTCCGTAAGCGGGTGATCTCGGCGTCGGTCAGGAATGCCGGCGGTTTCCGGTAAAGCCGTTGACTCTGTAATCGTTGCGCCGGATTATCGGCGAGATGCCCGTTGTGAAAGGCCCAGAGGAAGAATTGCTGGGTAGCGGCCTTCAGGCGATGCAAGGCTGCCGGCGAGCGTGGTGTCCCGCGGCATGTCCCGGTAATGGCCTCATTAGTAAACGCCGTCATCAGGTGATTGTTCGTCACGTCGTTGAGCTGCAGGTCTGGTGTCTGCTGGAGCAGCACGCCGGTCAGCAATCGCAATTCCCGCCGGTAAGCGATCCGCGTCTTCTCCGACCGCCCCTGTGCCTGCTGGAAATCTTCGAATCCTGCCAGCCACATCTTCCACGTGTCTGATACGACAACGGTCTGTTGCATAGTGTCCTCCCGTGTGCATTCATGCTCTCCTTGGCCTGGGAAGTCAAGTGCAAAGAATCTTTCGGAAAGCGCTTGACTGGGGTGCGCCTGCAGAGTGATTCATTGGTGAGAACACATGAGTGTGTGCATGTATGAAAGGAGATGCCGATAATGACCGTGACCATCCAGGAGATCCGGTTCGGCGTGGAGATTGAAACGGTAGGCCGGACCCGTCGCCAGGTGGCCGACGCCATCCGCAGCGTGGTAGGCGGCACCGTCGAGCATGTGGCGACGCCCGCCTGCTATGATCCCTACCGCGTTACCGATGCCCACGGACTGGAGTGGCACGTGGTGGCCGATAGCAGCCTGACCAACGTCCCCGCGGATCAGCGCGCGGAGGTGGTCACGCCGATCCTCGGCTACGCGGATATCCCGCTGCTGCAGAGAACAATAGGAAAACTACACCCCGCACCGACGAATCGCGGGCATGTTTTACCATTACCCATCCGTTTCATCCCTTGTATGGGCAACAGGTAGAACGCCTCTTCTGCAAGTTTAACCCCG